>Ga0209580_10000160_pt1 | contig 45733 bp, 35 predicted proteins | sample Coa_R1_5_FD_187153 | JGI IMG/M metagenome (GOLD analysis project Ga0209580, IMG submission 187153) | Surface soil microbial communities from Centralia Pennsylvania, which are recovering from an underground coalmine fire - Coalmine... | ecosystem: Environmental > Terrestrial > Soil >... | reverse complement strand
CCCATCATGGCGGTGGGGCCATGTCTTCGTTGCCACAATACCTGGCAAGAAGCGCCTCCGGCGATGGTCCGGGTCTATGGCAAGGACAACGGTTTTGACTGGAAGATGGGGGACACGGTCGCCGCATAAATTATTTCCGTTCCCATGTCAGTCCCGCTGGGGGTTGCTGATCGCGCCTTTCGCAGCCTGATGTTCTCTCTGGGAGGGATCGCGTTGGCGACGCTACTCTTGCTCGATCTTGCGATCGTCATGATCGTGATTCGGCCGGTGAGTCGTTTGTCGAAGGCTGCCGACCAGATCAGCAAAGGCGATCTCAGCGTGCCAGAACTCGCGATTAAGGGTTCGGATGAGATTTCGCAGCTGGCCCAGTCTTTTAACCGCATGTACCTGAGCCTGGTGAAAGCGATCCGCATGCTGGAACAGCAGTAGCAGTACTAGAGAGGCGGGAGCGCAAGAATTTTTCGCGGTCTTTAGGGCTGGCGATTTCTGACGCAAGCTCCTGATAAAGCTCTGCCACGCTGCGGGCGTTTTTGGCGGCGCGGCCGACAAGAAACTTGGCCATCGGACCAACGAACACAGCAAGATTCTTGCGCGCATTTTCCAGCACAACTGGATCCCATGACTTTGATGCGGTCGAGGACTGCGGGACGGCCGGAGTTGGGGTAGCGTCAACCCTGACCGGCACGTTGATCGGCAAGGTAGCTGTTGGAGCGTCCCCGTCAGATAACTGGAGCCCACTGACCATCCTTGTTGCGTCCGAAATTGAAGGCCTCTCGAAGGTGACTCGGCTCAGCGCAGCATAAAATTCACCAGCACTCTGAAATCGTGCCTCCGGCAGTTTTTCCAGAGATTTGCTGATGATACGAGAGAGTTCCGGCGGCAGATGCGGAGCCAACTCGGTTGCGGGACGCGGCTTTCCTTCCATGTGCGCCCTGAGGATGCTGTAAAAGCTGGTGCCCTGCACCGGCGGTTGTCCCGTAACCATCTCGTATAGTGTCACTCCCACAGAGTACAAATCGGAGCGTGCGCCCACAGCCTCGGCCTTCATTTGCTCCGGGGACATGTAGAACAGAGAGCCCAGTGCAACGCCTTCCCCGGTCAGCCTCGGATCTCCGGTGCGGCTCGCGATTCCGAAGTCGGTAAGCTTGATTGTGTCGTTGGGAGCAACCAGGATGTTCGACGGCTTTATGTCTCGATGTACAACGCCGCGGCGGTGCGCGAATGCGAGCGCATCGAGCACCTGCTGAATGAAGCGGACTGCGCGAGGTGTGTCGATTGGTCCCTGAAACATGCGGGCGTGGAGGGACGTTCCCTCAACGTACTCCATAATCATGAGAATCTGATCGTTGACGCGAAGGGCGGTTCTTAGCGAAGCAATGCCGGGATGCTCAAGAGCGGCGACGACTTTGATTTCGCGCAGAAAACGCTCAACCAGATCAGCACGCGGGTCTGTACCCGGGAGCAGAACTTTCATGGCCTCGATGCGATCGGAAAGAAGGTTGCGAACCTTGAACACCTTCCCCATTCCGCCCCGGCCGATGACAGAAATGATTTGGTAGTCTCCGATGGTCGTACCGACTTCGAAGATGGTTGGGCCTGTGGACATCAGCGGACAGTATACGGCGATTGAGAGCTGTGATCTTCCCTGATTCAGGGTTCGGCTATTGTTTATCCGGTGCCTTCTCGGCGGGCTTTTCGAATATTTTGGGATCCACGGCCGGGTTGATTTCGATCTTCTTATACTCGACTACGCTGGTTTCTTCTCCATTCTGCTTGTTCTTGCGCTGGAGCGGGATGGTCAGCCCATTGATGGCCTTCCAGTCATCCATGGCGGTCTCGCCCTCAGCTGGGCCGTTTCGTCCGAGCGTTACATAGGTTTCCTTCAGAATGTGCCCATCTGCCGGATTCACGAACCAGCGGATCGCAGCGCCCGCTGCGTTCACGTCTACGATGCGGGCTTCAACGTCCCCCACCTTTTCTGTACCGCCCGCATGGAAGAAGACATCCGGATCCTTCCAGTGGGAGGCGATGAAGATGGGATCGCGCTTGATCTGCTCCAGAGTTTCGGACTTCTGCTCTGAAGGCATCGCCTGTGTGCCCATGCCAGCCATCGAGGCGAACCCCGTATCGGGGGTTACGACGATCGTCATGGTGCCCTGCGGGGTTTGCAGTTCGGCATGAAGGCGGTCGGGGAACACGATGGTGGTTTGCATCTGCATTGGAAGGTCGCCTTGCGGCGTCTTCCGCGTCATCGCGAGTTCGGCTTTGAGCGATTTCACGGCGGAAAGTTTTGCTTCGCCGCCTAGGGCAGCAACAACTTTCGAGGCAAGCTCCTTGCCCTCTGCATTCGAGGCGGTGGGTTTCGAACTCTCGTCCTGCTTCATTCCCGTAGGAGGCGGAATGGTGATATCGATTTCCTTCACCGCCCCGAGCGACGAGAGTGGCTTGCCGAACTCCTTGAGATTACCGACCACCAGCCTTGCCAGCTGATCTTTGTGGAGATATTTAGCCGCGATGCGGTTCACATCGGCAGCGGTAACCTTTTTGACTTCGTCCTGGTACTTGTCGAGCCAGTCGGGAGGATACCCGTAATATTCGTAGACCATGCGCTCGCCAAGAATTTTGTCGGGCGAGTCAAGACGAAACACAAACGCGTTTAGGATAGCATCCTTGGCACGCTGGATTTCTTCTTCAGTGATCGGCTGCTTAGACAGACCATCGATGTCTTCGTCGAGCGCTTGAATCGCATCGACGGTGCTCTCACTCTTGGTGCTCATGGCAATTTGCAGCACGCCCTGATGTCCGAAGTTCGTTCCCACGCCGCCACCTACGCCATAAGCCAGCCCGCGCTTGGTGCGGATGTCGTTGAAGAGGCGGGATGAAAACCCGCCACCAAAGGCTTCGTTGAAAACACTGATCGCGTAGTAGTCGGGATTGTCGCGCGTGGTGCCGAGGGCAACCATGCGGATATTGCTCTGGTTCACGTCCTCTTTAGAGACGAAATAGTAGCCGGGCTTGGCGGGAGCGTACTGCAATTCATTTTTCGGGAACGGCGGGAAGGACTCACCCTTGGGCCAGGATTCGAAGGCGGAGCGCAGTCGGGCCTCCATCGCCGCCGAATCGAAATCCCCACTGATGCCGAGAATGATGTCATTGGGGTGGACATACTTCTTGTGCCAGTCGATCAGGTCCTGGCGCGTAATAGCGGCCACGGTGGCGTACTCGGGCACGCGTGCGTAAGGATTATCGGCGCCATAAGCGAGTTTGGTGGCTTCGCGGTGAGTGATCCCTCCCACATCGTCGTTTCGCCGGGAGATGCTATCCTCCTCGCCCTTTTTGGCGATATCGATCTTGTCGTCGCGGAATTCCGGATTCTGCAGCACGTTCAGGAAAGCTTTGAAGACGTCGTCGAGGTCGCCCTTGAGGCAGGAGAAACTGATCGTAGTGGAATCCGGGCCTGGGCCAGTTTCTACCTTGGCGGCACGGACTTCGAGAAAATCGTCAAGTTGGTCGCCTGTCTGGGTCTTGGTTCCGCCGGTGCGCCAGACTTCGCCAAAGATGTCGACAAGGCCAGTCTTATTCGCGGGTTCGTTGACTGAGCCGCCGCGGATGCGCGCGGTTCCATCGATCAGGGGTAATTCATGGTCTTCCTGCAGGAAGATCACCATGCCGTTCGAAAGTTCGACGCGCTTGGGCTGCGGCGGTTTGAAAGAATGCAAGGGAGGAATCGGAACCTGCTTCCAGGTGGCTTGCGCAGAAAGGTGGCTCGGTGAAAGGGCGGCAGCGGCCAACAATACACTAAAGATGTGTCGCTTCATTGCGCACCTCCCTGATTGGCAGGAGCATTCCCTTGTTCAGCGCCAGGCGAGCCTCTGCCACCGGGTGCGTTCTCGATGACTCCCACGGTGCGGTTGGTATCGACAAAAACTTCGTTGGCTACGCGCCTAATGTCGGCCTTGGTCACTGCATCGATTCGATCCACCGAGCGGAACAGTTCTTGCCAATCTCCATAGCGGGTTTGGTAGGTCGCCAGTTGAGTAGCGAGTCCTTCGTTGTCGGCGAGGCCTCGGATCAGGTTGGCTTTGCTGCGGGTCTTGATCATCTTCAATTCGTCATCGCTGATGTCTTCTTTTTTGAGGCGGTCGATTTCGGCGTGAATGGCATCGCCGATTTCCTGCGGCTTGTGTCCGGGTAAGGGCACTGCCAAAAAAGCGAAGAGATGCGGATACTTAATGCCAGGATATCCACTAAAGCCCTCAGAGAAGGAAGCGATCCTCTTGTCCCGCACCAGCGAGCGGTACAGTCGCGAGGTGCGGCCTTCCGAGAGAAGGTCGGTAATGGCATCGAAAACAGCGTTGTCCGTGCTGCGGTAGTCGGGCCGGTGGTAGCCCTCGATGTAAATCGGCTGCGACATGTCCTTCAGCACGACGCGGCGCTCGGAGTTTTGCGGAGGCTCCGTAGTGGTGGCCTCGTCGGGATCCGGACGGGTGGGCAGCCGTCCGAAATATTTCTCAAGGATTGGTAATGCTTGCGCAGCTTTCACATCACCGGCTATCGCCACCACCATGTTCGAGGGAATGTAGTAGGTGTCAAAAAATTTCTGCGCGTCGGTAGCGGAGAAGTGATTGAGATCGGACATCCAGCCGACCGTAGGTCGATGGTAAGGATGCGCGGCAAAAGCCTCTTCCGTGAACTGCTCAAGCAGCCGCCCGAATGGGTTGCTGTCGGTCCGCATGCGGCGTTCTTCGATGACTACGTTGCGCTCTTTATAGAATTCCCGCATCACCGGATGCAGGAAGCGCTCGGATTCAAGATAGGCCCAGAGTTCCAGGCGGTTTTCAGGAAAGGAGTAGTGGTACGCGGTCTCGTCATAGCTGGTGAAGGCATTCATGTCTTCACCGCCATTCTGCTCGACAATTTTTCCGAACTCGTTAGGGACGACGTACTTGTCCGCGCCGGTAATCGCATCTTGCCAGGCCTTCTCAAGTTGCTTGAGCTTGGCTGTATCCTGGCCTACGCTCCTGTCCCGCTCTTTGATGTAGGCCGCATAGGCGATCTCCACTTTTTCGAGCGCGAGTTTTTCAGCGGAATAGTTCGTCGTTCCGATCTTGTCGGTCCCCTTGAACGCCATATGCTCAAACATGTGAGCTAGCCCAGTGGCGCGCATCGGGTCCTGGCTCGAACCCGCGTCTACCAGGGTAAAAAACGAGAAGACCGGCGCTTCGGGGCGTTCACAGATAACGAGGGTCAGTCCGTTACCCAGTTTCTTGACCGTGACGCGCTTCTGGAAGGAGGCGACGTCCTGCGCCAGGGCAACGGTGGAAAGGATCAGGAGTAGAAAAGCGCCTTTAAGACAGGAGTATTTCATCGAACCTCCGACGGCTGGGCGGACATTTTTGCAAAAGAACATAGTCTTTGGACGGGCCAGCAGGGCAGAAGCTTGAAAGTACGTGGGTGGGCCGGGGGTTGTCAAACTCAGGACACGATTGTGCCGCCCCTGTTTCGGGGTGGAGTGGTTTTGTACCCCAGTCGAGCAGGTGCGCACGAAAAGGCTTAACCGCTGAGGACGCGGAGGATTCCGCCGAGTTCGCAGAGAAAATCTCCGGAGCGGGCTCAGTTTTCAGTCGCAAAATAAAGGCTACTCCGTATTTTGCGTCTTGCGGAATATCAGGCAGAATGTCAAGGCGGAGCGCACGTGACCGACTCAACCGTCGAAATTCAGGGCAGGCATCTGAAGCTCTCGAACCTGGAGAAGGTTCTCTATCCCACCACCGGGTTCACCAAGAAGGACGTAATCGACTATTACGCGCGGATCGCGCCCGCTATCCTTCCCCATCTGCACGGTCGCGCCCTTACACGCAAGCGTTATCCCGATGGCGTGGAAGGCGAGCCTTTTTTCGAAAAGAACGCTCCCATGCACAAGCCGGATTGGGTGAAGACAGTGCCCGTTTGGAGCGGACGGAACCGGCGCACCGTTCACTACGTGCTCTGCGATGATCTGGCGACGTTGATCTGGCTGGCGAATCTGGCCGCACTGGAACTGCATCCGTCGCTGGCTCTCGCGACAGACATTACATGCCCGACTGTGATGGTCTTCGATCTTGATCCGGGGCCACCGGCGAATATCGTGCAGTGCTGCCAGGTGGCGATCTGGTTACGGGAGATCTTCGAGCATCTCGGATTGCAAAGCTTTCCCAAGACTTCCGGATCGAAGGGCCTTCAGCTTTATGTACCACTGAATACGCCCACGACGTTTGAAGCGACCAAACTCTTTTCTCATGCCCTGGCGCAGTTGCTGGAACAGGAGCACCGGGACCTTGTGGTGTCCGACATGAAGAAGAATATCCGCACGGGAAAGGTGTTCGTCGACTGGAGCCAGAACGACGAGCATAAGACCACGATCGCACTGTATTCGCTGCGGGCGCGGGAGCGTCCCACGGTATCGACGCCGGTCACATGGGACGAGGTTGAGCGCGCGCTGAAGAAAAAGGACGCGGGATTGCTGGTGTTCGAGTCCTCCCAAACGATTGCCCGGTTCGAGAAGATGGGGGATCTTTTTGAGCCGGTGCTCGAATTGAAGCAGAAGTTGCCGGATCTGAAAGCTGCCGCGGTGGTTCAGGCGCCCGAACCGATTGAGATCGCGGCGGAAGCGGACGAGGATCATCCTCTCCGCAAACCAGCCACGAAGAAATCCGCAAGAAAGCCGGCCGCACACAAGAAGCGGGCCAAGGTATAATCCCGGTCTATTCTCAAAGGCGCTGGAAAATCTCAACATCATGGCGCAACTCTTTGCAGGAACTTCAGGATGGGCTTACCCGACTTGGAAGCCCGACTTCTATCCCGAGAAGCTGGCCCAGAAGAAATTCCTGGGATACTACGCTACCAAACTCAACACCGTGGAAGTGAATTTCACCTTCCGTCAGCTGGTAAAAGAAACAACGATTCAGAATTGGCTGTCAGACACGCCCGTACACTTTCGCCTCGGCGTGAAGGCACACCAGGTCATCACCCATATCAAGCGGCTGAAGGGAAGTGAGGAGTTCCTGTCTCGATTCCTGGCGACAATCGAGCCTCTCGCCGCGGCGGGGAAACTGGGCCCGATATTGTTTCAACTTCCTCCTAATCTGAAGGCGGATTCGACATTGCTCAGAGATTTTCTAGCTATTCTTCCGCGCCCGGTTCCGACGGCTTTTGAGTTTCGGCACGACTCGTGGTTTAGCGAAGCAACGTGGGAACTGCTGAAATCCGCGAATGCAGGATTATGCGTCGCCGAGACCGAGAACAGGACCACGCCCGACGTCGTGACAGCGCCATTTGCCTACTATCGTTTTCGCAAGCCGACTTACACTGGAGACGAGCGCCGAGCGATGGTGGATCGCATGCGTCAGCACATCGCCGAAGGACGTAATGTCTTCGCCTACTTCAAGCACGAGGAAACGCCGCAGGGCGCGCTATACGCGGTCGAAGTGCTGCGGGAAGTGAACGGCGCGGAGGGATGTTGATGCGCCGAGCGACGGCCGCGATATTAACGTCGGCTCTCGCATTCGCCGCGCATGCTCAAGACGCGAAACTCCGCACCGTACATGTATTCGTCGCGCTGGCCGACAACCAGCATCAGGGCATCGTTCCGGTGGCTGCCACACTGGGCAACGGCGAGGATGCAGCGCGCAATCTGTATTGGGGATCAGCCTACGGTGTGAAGACATTCTTCTCGCGCTCGCCGGAGTGGGAGCGGCTCCGTTGTGTTCAAAAGCCGAAGGTGCAGATTCTTGAGCGGTGCGTATTCAAATACCGAACCGCGAATGTGTATCTGATTTCTGAAGCCTACCGGGGAATCGAGATCAAGCAGGCGATCTGGGATTTTCTTGATTCTGCAGCCGGTGGTGGTGCAGATACGGTGGCCGTATCCGTTCAACCAACCGGCACCGGGTTGAATTTGCCGGCGCACGGCGGCGCAACTCTTCTGGCGTACATTGGTCACGATGGGTTGATGGACTTTCAACTCCCTCACTATCCGCGGCAGAAGGATGCAAGTCATCGTGAAGCCATCGTCCTGGCGTGCGCCAGCAAACAGTTTTTCGGGGAGGCGGTACGGGCCAGTGGGGCTTATCCGCTGCTGTGGACAACCGGACTGATGGCTCCCGAAGCGTACACGTTGAAAAGCGCACTGGACGGCTGGATCGCAGGAGAGAATCGCGAGCAGGTTCGCGACCGGGCGGCCGGCGCTTACGATAAGTACCAGAAGTGTGGGCTTCGGGCGGCGCATCGACTGCTTACTACCGGCTGGTGACGTGGTGAGAGAGACGTAGCTAGCTATATCTCTACGAAGGGCTTATCGGGCACCCGGCTAAGCACTTCTCGCAGCGTCCGATAACGCGCATAGTAAACTTCTCCTCGTATGGCTTCAGAGGCCAATGCGCGCGTGCTCTCGGGATTTCTCGACTACCTGCGGATCGAGAAGGGACTGGCGCGGCTGTCGATAGCGGCCTATACCACCGACATCGGACAGTTCGCGGAGTTTCTCGAAAAACGAAAGCGGCTCCTGATGACCGCCCGGCGGAATGACGTCCGCGAGTTTCTCCAGCAACTCTTTTCGAATCGGGTGGATGGACGCAGTGTTGGCCGAAAGCTCTCAGCGCTCCGGCATCTCTATCGCTACCTGCTGCTCGACAAAAGGATCGAGCACGATCCGACGTTGAATATCGAATCGCCACGGCAGTGGAAGGTTTTGCCCAAATCGCTAGCCCGGGATGAGGTCGAGGCGACGTTGGCTGCGCCAGGTCGCGCGTCGAAAGGAGACCGGCAGGATTCCGCGGCCCTGGCATTGCGCGATCGCGCCATGCTGGAATTGCTCTATGCGGGAGCTTTGCGTGTCACTGAGTTGGTGACCGGGACACTGGAAGACCTGAAATTGGAAGCGGGTTACATGCTGGTGCGCGGCAAAGGTGATAAAGAGCGCATTGTGCCGCTGGGAAAACCCGCACAGGACGCGCTGACCGAGTACCTGGCGCAAGGCCGGCCCAAGCTGTTGAAGCCTGTCAGAAGGGAAGGGAGGAAGGGGAGGGATCCTTCGACTCCGATATCCTCAACTTCGTTTCGGACACCTTCGCTCAGGATGACAAATGCAATGAGCGCGCCGATATTGAGGACATCTCCGTTTTTGTTTATCGCAAGGGGTGGCCGCAAGCTGACTCGACAACGCATCTGGCAGATGGTCGGGAAGGCGTCGGCGACTTCGGAAAGGCATGCATCTCCCCACATGCTCCGACATTCCTGCGCTACACACATGGTCGAGAATGGCGCGGATCTGCGCACCGTGCAGACGATTCTTGGCCATGCTGATATTTCGACGACGCAGGTGTACACGCACCTGGCGCTTGATCGGCTGCGTAGTGTGTATCAGAAGCATCATCCGAGGGCAAAGGCGAGGTAGGTGAATTGCAGATTTAGGATTTCAGATTGTGAATCACCTAGAGACCGGATTTTTAAATCTGCAATCTGCAATCTGCAATCTCAAATCTGAAGTCCGAATTAACTATGACCACAACCCGGACCATCGTCGAAAAGGCAGTCGCAGACTTCCTCCGCCATCTGCGCGAGAAGAATGCCTCTCCACACACGATCAAGGCCTATACCGGGGATCTAGCCAATTTTTCCGCGTACGCAGGATCTCGCAACTGGAAGCAGATCGACCACATCGCTATTCGCGGATTTCTATCTCAGCTTTATGAAAAGGGCCTGAGCAAGACATCCGTGGCTCGTTCCCTGGCTGCTGTGCGTTCGCTCTACCGCTGGCTGGCGCTGGAAGGCGAGGTCGATCAGAATCCCGCCAAGCTGGTTGCCACGCCAAAGCTGCCGAAGAAACTCCCGCGCGTGCCCACGATTGAAGAGATGAATTACGTGCTCGATGGCAAAATGCCCGAGACAGCGGCATTCCCGGAGCGAGATCGGCTCATGCTGGAACTGCTTTACGGTTGCGGGATCCGCAACTCCGAGCTAACTGGTATCAATATCGATGATATCCGCCTTAGCGCAGAGGCCATTCTGATACGCGGGAAGGGGAAGAAGGAACGCTACGTTCCGTTTGGCGATTCCGTGAAGACCGCGCTGCCCGCTTACCTTCAAGCCCGGCAGAAACTATTGTCCGAGACCCGCAAAAATTCCAACGCGCTGTTGATCAACCAGCGCGGCGGGAGGCTCACAACGCGCAGCGTGGGGCGCATCATCAAGAAGATTGCGGTCTCGAAGGGCCTCTCGCCCGATGTTCATCCTCACACTCTGCGGCATGCTTTCGGCACCCACATGCTGGAAGAAGGCGCCGATCTGCGCGCGATCCAGGAACTACTCGGGCATGAGCGCCTAGCGACGACCCAGCGCTATACCCAGCTCTCCATGAAGCACCTGCTGCAGGTCTACGACCGGACGCATCCACGTGCAAAGTAGGGTGAACTGTTATGAATGTTGCCTCGCACCGTCAGACGTTCTCGCGAAGACCTTCCCACATGGTGACAACACGCGACTTCAGTTCCGCGGTGAGTTTCGCGTAGGCTTCTTCTGATGCCTCGTTCTCTGAGGGCGGCAAGATGGGATCTCCAAACATAATCTTCAGCGGCTTGAATCCCTGAAACGGCTTGTTGCGCGGCCAAGCGTCATAAAAGCCTTCAATCGCGATCGGGACGATCGGTGCCTGCAGGTGAGTGGATAGGATAGCTGCGCCTTTCTTGAAGATGCGCGGCGTGCCGTCGATGGAACGTTCGCCCTCGGGATAGAGAATCAGCACCTTTCCATGTCGGAGACCAAATGCCCCGGCACGCATGGCAGAAACGAGATTCGCATCAGGATCGACCACGACGACATTGAGAGAGCGTGCCAGCCGGCGCATGAGTCCTTCACCGAAGATTTCGCTCGTCCCGACGGCGAAAAGCCGCCGGAACAATTCCGCCGGTAATACGCTCCCGAGTATCACGGGGTCGAGGTAACTCTGATGATTCGAGCAAAGAAGGTAAGAGCCGCTCTTTGGCAGTTTTTCAATACCGCTTACCTTCAGGTCGAACAGATCGAGCGAGACGATCTGTACGAGGCGAAACACCAGAGACCAGAACGTGGTTTTGAAATGAGCAGGGCGCGCCAACTCCAAGACTTCCGGGTCGTCGGGGTCTTCGGCCAGAATGGCTTTCCATCCGGCAAAGGCGGGCCGCGCTGAGGGCTTTCCGTCCCCGACGGCCGCGCTCTGCAGGACGGCGTCAATGAGGTCGCGAATGGTATAGATCTCTGCAAGTCGAGATTCTTCGACATTGCCGCCCAGTTCCTCTTCCAGGCGGCTGAGCACCTCAACTCGTTGCATGGAGTCGAGTCCGAGATCGAGTTCCAAGCTGCTGGTAGGCCGCAGATTCGGTGGCGCAGAGTGCGAATTTTCGCGCACGATTTTGAGGCCGCGTTGGACATCGGCCTGTTCGAGCCAGGCGGACTCTTCGGGGGTAAGAGGTTTTTCCGCGGGCAGTTCGGAATCATCGTTGAGTTTTTTTGCCTGATTTGCCTTTACGAGCTTCTGAACCTCGAAGCGTTTGATTTTTCGTGTAGTCGTGCGAGGCAGATCGTCCTGCCAGATCTCGTAGCTGCTGATCCGCTTGGTCGTGGCGATCTGCGGGGAAAGCCCTTCGATGTCGAAGCGGATGACTTCTTTGGCGTTAGCGATCTTGCGCTTCTTGAGTTCGTCGAAGTTAGGAACAATCACGGCATGTAGCCGGTCGCGTTCCTCGCCCGGCTTACCTTCCAGCCCCATTACGGCGATTTCCTTGATGAATGGCGACTTCAGGTAGTGCGCTTCAATCTCTTCCGGGTAGACGTTCTTGCCGTTGCTGAGGACGATGACCTCCTTCTTGCGTCCGGTAAGAAAGAGATGGCCTTTGGAATCGAAATAACCGAGATCGCCAGTGAGGAACCATCCGTCTTTCATGACCGCCGCTGTTGCATCCGGACGGTTCCAATATCCCTTCATCACGACGGGCCCGCGGACAGCGAGTTCGCCCACCTCAGGCCCACCGTCTTCCTGACGCTGTGGGTCAACGATCTTGCCTTCTACGCCCTTCATGGCCTTGCCACAAGAACCGATGACAATGTCGTCGGGTGTATTGACGTAGATGGCGGCGGCCGTCTCAGTCAGTCCCAGAGCCTGCATCACGTCGATGCCGAGATCATAGAAATCCTGCGCGATTGCCGGATCGAAGCGCGATCCCCCGGTCGCGAGATAGCGCATTTTGGGGCCAAGGGTGTGATGGATCTTGCCAAAAAGGATGGGTCCCGCGTTGACGCCTACCTTTCGCAACGTGCGATTGAGCATCACCATCGCGGCAAAGATTTTCTGCGTTACTGTGCCACGCTTCTTGATTTCCTGAAAGATACGCTCGTGAATCAGATAGAAAAACTGCGGCACGACGGCAAAAGCCGTGATGTTGCGCTCCTGCAGCGCCTTCAGCAGTTCGGTGGTGTTGAGAGTTTCCAGATATACGACTCGTGATCCCTTGACTAGCGGCAGCAGCAAGTTCGCCATGAGCGCCAGCACGTGGAATAACGGTAAGAGGCCAAGCAGCGCGTCATTGGGGCCGATGTCCACCCAGTTGAAGACCGCATCTACTTCGCCAAGGAAGTTGCCATGGGTCAACATCACCCCTTTGGGGTCGGCTGTCGTACCGGACGTGTAGAGCAGGGAAGCGAGGTCGTCGGTTTTCACCGCCACCGGCTTGAAAGTGCCTGGACCTGCTTTGAATATGTCCGGCAGTTTGGCGAGGAAACGATCGTTGCTAGTCTCAGCAGTCATGCGGTCAGGGTCGGTCAAGATCAGTCCGATTTTTAGCTCGCTGACGGCCCGCCGCGTGACCAGGACATGCTTCACATCTGCGAATACCGCGGAAGTCCCGCTGTCTTTCAGAAGTTTGACGATCTGGTCGTCATGCAAAGCCGTGTCAAGCGGAACCGCAACGCAGCCAGAGGCGATGATGCCCAGATACGTCGCGACCCATCGCGGGTGGTTGTCGGCAAGGATCGTCAGCCGCGATCCGGGAACGAAATTGTTTTCAGTGATCCAGCGCCCGATGGACTGGGCCCAGCTTTGCAGTTCACCGTAGGTACAGCTTTCGAGGTGGTCGTGACGCTGGAGTTCGAGTGCGACGTTATTCGGCCAGCGCTGGGCGCACTCCAGAAAACGGTCGTAGAACGTGGGCATGGGTCGAGGGGAATATTACAGGAAAAAGTTACACGGACGCAGTGATCTGCCGATTCCGCTACTCGTAAGAGGCCAACTTACGGAGTCTTCGGTACCTTCGGCTTTTCGGCGTCGGCGATTACCTTGCGAAATTCTTCCACTGCAGGAACATGCGGGGTCGGGCGCAGGCAGTCCGTCTTGATATAGCGCCAGACCGGTGGCGAGTCGAGTGGATAATCAACGCCTCCGCGATATACCTCGAACGCGTCTTCACTCGGCCCAATCTCGGTGCCCATACGCGGCCGCTGATTTTGAGGATAACCGCCTGGCCCGCTTAGCGGTGGCGGTTGCCCTTGCTGCCCTCCAATTCGTGTGTCACTGTCAGTGGACTGACCGATGCCCGGACGCTGATCGATCGGTCCACCCTTCATGGTGGGCCGCGACATTCTGCCATCGCCGGTGCGGATCACGATCACCAGGTCAGATTCCCCCCCGTCGAGCACCAGCCGAAAACGCCCCCATTCCATCAGCGCCTTTTCGACATTGTCGCGAGCGAGGGCGTTAGCCTGCGGTTGATCGAGAGGTTCGCCGGCGTTGGGATCAATGACCACCCGCACGGTTTGCGCGCGCAAGACATATTCCGGAAGCGTCGGCTTATGCTTGTCTTTTCCGTTGGCCGCGGAGATGAGGAGAAGAAGCGGAACGAGTAGCGAGCAGAGGCGTCGAGTCATGGAGCCCCCTTTGTCCTAGGTAGCATTATATTGGCGGGTGCCTCGAAAGTCGCGCTCGAACTCTGGTGCATCTAATGTGCTAGGCTTCTAGAGATAGTATTCGGGCGAGCTTTGCCCTCTGAAGGACTTCCGGTTGATCAACAGACTGCTAGGTAAGATTTTTGGGACGAAGAACGAGCGCGTCATCAAGGCGCTGAGGCCCAACGTACAGGCTATCAACGCGCTCGAACCCGAGATGCAGAAGCTCTCGGATGCCGAATTGCGCGCCAAGACGGACGAGTTCCGGAAGCGCATCCAGGAACGGCTAAATCGGCTGGTAGACAGCAACGGGAATCCCCCTGCCGGGAGTGGCGCTGGGGCTGATGCGGAAGATGACGAAGACGATTTTGACCGCATCAAGCGGATGGAAAAGGAGCAGTACGACGCGCTACAGGAAGCGCTGAGCGACATTCTGGTCGAAGCGTTCGCCGTAGTCCGCGAAGCCGGACGCCGCGTGCTCAACATGCGGCATTTTGACGTGCAGTTAATCGGCGGCATGGTACTGCACGATGGCAAGATTTCAGAAATGAAGACCGGTGAAGGTAAAACGCTGGTCGCCACCCTTCCGGTATACCTGAATGCCCTGAGCGGTCGGGGCGTACACGTTGTTACCGTCAACGACTACCTGGCCAAGCGCGACTCCGAGTGGATGGGAAGGCTGTATCGCTTCCTGGGACTGACCGTCGGCGTCATCGTGCACGACCTGGACGACGAAGAACGCCGCGCCGCCTACGCGGCCGATGTTACCTACGGAACTAACAACGAGTTTGGCTTCGACTACCTCCGCGACAACATGAAATTCGACATCAGGGATTGCGTTCAGCGCGGACACAACTACGCCATCGTTGACGAAGTCGACTCCATCCTGATCGACGAGGCCCGTACGCCGCTCATCATCTCGGGCGCAAGCGAGGAATCCACCGACAAGTACTACATCGTGAACCGAATCATCCCGAAGCTGGTGCGTGGCGAGGAGTTAAGTCCCGACGAATTGCGCCAGCAACTCGAGGCCGGAGAGATTCCTCCCGAGCAGCGGGACGAGATGCTCACCGAGCTCGCTCGAGTTGGAGACGACCCACAAAGGAAAATTCTCACCAACGATTTCGTGATCGACGAGAAGCACCGCAATATCACGGTCTCGGACTCGGGTTGGGAGAAGGTCGAAAAGTTGCTTGGGATTGGTAACATCGCTGATCCGGAGAACTGGGGCACAAAGCATCACGTTGAGACCGCAATTAAGGCCCACGCCCTCTATCGCCGCGACGTGGAATACGTGATCAAAGACGGAGAAGTGATCATCGTCGACGAGTTCACTGGACGCATGATGCCAGGCCGCCGCTGGTCTGACGGCTTACATCAGGCGATTGAGGCCAAAGAGAACGTCAAGATCGAGCGCGAAAATCAGACCCTGGCCACGATTACCTTTCAGAACTACTTCCGCATGTTCAAGAAGCTGGCCGGCATGACCGGTACCGCGGAAACCGAAGCCGAAGAATTCGAAAAAATCTACAAGCTGGAAGTTGTCGTGATTCCGACCAACAGACAACTCCTGCGCATTGAGAATCCCGACATCGTCTACCGCACGGAGAAGGAAAAGTACTTTGCAGCAGCAGACGAGATTCAGCAGCTTGCGGGGAAAGGCCAGCCCGTACTGGTCGGCACCACATCCGTCGAAAAATCCGAGCGACTTTCCGAGTTGCTGAAGAAGAAAGCCATCAAGCACGTGGTGCTCAACGCCAAGTTCCACGAGCGCGAAGCGGAGATCGTCGCGCAGGCCGGACGCAAGGGCGCAGTGACTATCGCAACGAACATGGCCGGCCGCGGTACCGACATTCTGCTCGGCGGCAACCCTGAGTTCATGGCCAAGCAGGAAATGGTCAAGAAGGGAATTGCTCAGCAGTTGCGCGTTGCGCAGGGCAAGATCGAAGGCCCGCAGGAAGACGGGCAGACTTCCGTCTTCTACTACAACGGGAACGAGTACACGGTTCCGACCGACAAGTGGGCCGACGCCTTCCAGCGATACAAGAAGCAGACCGACGTGGAGCACGAAGAAGTCATTGCTGTCGGAGGACTGCACATTCTCGGTACCGAGCGCCACGAATCACGACGCATCGACAACCAGTTGCGAGGACGCGCTGGACGCCAGGGCGATCCCGGATCTTCGCGTTTCTATCTCGCTCTCGAAGATGACCTCATGCGCATCTTCGCGAAAGAGTGGGTTTCGACGCTGCTACAGCGCCTGGGCATGGAAGAGGGCGTGCCAATCGAGTCGAGAATGATCACGCGCCGCATCGAGACCGCGCAGAAGGCTGTCGAAGCGCAGCACTTCGAGTCGCGCAAACACCTGCTCGAATACGACGACGTGATGAACAAGCAGCGCGAGGCCGTTTACGGCTTGCGGCGCCGTCTGCTCGAGGGCACCGACCAGAAAGACCTGATCCTTGAGGATTACGTTGCCGCAATTCTTGCGGAGCAGCTCGAGGAGTACTGCCCCGAGAAGGCTCACGTTGCCGACTGGAATATCAAGGGGCTGAAAGACGCGATCTTCACCCGGTTTGGAGTCGACTTCATCGCAGAGGGCGTAAACGCTGAGAGCCTCAATCGCGGCGAGCTCGGCGACGCGATCTTCGCCAAGCTGAAAGAGCGGTATGACGCCAAGGAAAAGCTCATCGGGCCCGACGCCATGCGGCATCACGAGCGCATGATCATGCTCAGCGTGATCGACCAGCAGTGGAAAGATCACTTGCTGAGCATGGATCACCTGAAGGAAGGCATCGGGCTGCGTGGTTACGGGCAGCATGATCCGCTGGTTGAGTACAAGAAAGAATCCTTCGAGATGTTCGAAGCGATGATGCAGCGCTTCCAGGAAGACACGGTCCGGTATCTCTACCTGATGCAGATTCTGGAGCGTCCTCCTGAGGCCGCTCCGAGCGCACCACCCAGTTCGACGGCAGTTCAGGGGACCGAGTCCGGCGTTCCGGCGCAACGTGGCGGCGATGGCAATGGAAAACGTCCTCCGAGAATGGTCTCGACATCCGCTGACGAACTCGAGGAAGCCTTCATGCGCCGTAAGCGCCGCGAGTTGGAACAAGCGCGCATGGCCGGTGGCGGCGAGGCACCACAAGTGCAGCAGGTTGTGCGCGGCCAGGAAAAAGTCGGCCGCAACGACCCATGTCCCTGCGGTTCAGGCAAGAAGTACAAGAAGTGCCACGGCGCTTAAGTCAAGCGAACGTTGAGGGTGCCCCACCCTTGTCGCGGTTTTGGCGACAGGGTGGGGTTTTTGACTTTTGGGTTTGTGGATGTTCCGACTGAAGTCAAAATCCGCACCCTATCCCTGCAAAGAGCCCAGGGACGAGGGTGGGGCACTTCGAATTACTTCTTCAGTGCGCTGAATGTCATTTCTTGGGCAGTGCTTTTGGTCGATTCTTTCCACTCTGCGAACAGCGTTGCGTAATTCTTAGTAATGTAGTCTTCCCGCGAGACACCCAGTTTTTTCGCCGTCGAATCGATCCATCGCGGCCTGCCTTCAATCTCACAAAAATCTCCGATCGGAGTGTGATCTACCACAACCTGGCCCTTACCGTCCGTCCACTCGGCCCGTAACTTCTCATAGCGGAACGATGGTGAATATCCCAATGCGTGCAGGATCGCATCCATCCTCTTGCCATCGCTGACTTTTGTTTCCAACTCCCTTCGGCTGCTGTGGCGCCCGACTCTGCTACCGCTTTTGTGCGTGAAGGTCCAAGAAGAGCCGTATTCCCGCAGTCGCAGCAGTTCCCTCCTGCGACGCAACACTTCGCCGGGCAAGTCATAGAGCGTATTCATCTCGTGGGTGCGCGGGGTCTTCAAGCGGAAACTCGCAGCCCGCAGCTTACGAGCAAGAGCCCGCAGACTCTCCACGCGAAACTTGATCTCGATTTCCTTTCCCATGAAAGCAGTGTATTACGCGACTTGCCGATGCGAAGTCCAGTCGACTGGTTCGATCGGGCCCACGATAAAGACCCAACTGATGGCGCCCAACCACACGACCGCCGTCGTGATGAAGAATGCCCAGTAGAAGTGTCCGGTGCGGTCCAGTAGAAATCCCGTGAGCATCGGCGCCACAATGCCTGCGAAATTTCCCACGAAGTTCTGTACGCCCGTCCAACGGCCCACCACCTCGCTTCCGGCCAGGGTCTGAGTCATCGCCCAAATATTGCAGGACGACATTCCCATGAATATTCCGGCCAGTGCCAGAGCCGGAACGAGCCGGCCGTCGGGCGCGATCCCTGACAACGCGAGAAATGCGCCCATGCCGACGTTACCAGCGGTGGCCAGCGACTTGCGAACGGTGGTAGGAGACGCACCCGCTATGATCCAGCGGTCCGACAGCTTTCCAAAAATGGTCGCCGATGCCGCGAACAGGAGATAGACAAGGCCGCCCACTCGAGCCATCTGGCTCATCGAGAGATGCCGTCCGCGGGTGAGATAGAAAGGTAGCCATGTAACCAGAAAGTAGGACGCATAGTTGAAGCTGAACTGGCACAGGCAAGTTCCCCATGCCGAACGGCGCTTCAGGACTTCGATCACTCCTATGCTCGCCTTATGCGTTCGCTTCGGCTGCGGGGTCGATCGCGGCATCCAGGCCCACCAGGGTGGAAGCCACAATAATGCTGCCAGTCCCAGCACGAGAAAAAATGGCCGCCATCCAAATCTGTCGACGACATTGCCTCCAACCAGCATCCCCAGCGCGGGGCCCAGGGCCAAGCCCGTAATTACGATCGCATTCGCGAACCCGCGGCGGCTCTCCTGAAAGTGGGTGCCAATAATCTTGCCATACGCGGGAAAGGCAACAGATTCTCCAATGCCGAGAACAACGCGAGCGACCAGCAACGCGACAAACCCGTGAAGTAGTCCTGTAACTGCGGTGGATGCGGACCAGATGAAGAAGCCCAGCCCGAAGACCGACTTTGCGTCGAAGCGGTCCACGAGCCAACCCGCAGGAATCTGTAAGAAAGCGTAGGTATAAAAGAATCCCGCCAGCAGCGTTCCCAGTTGTGCTCCGGAAATGTTCAATTCGTCTTTGATCAGCGGTGCGGCGATCGACAGATTGCTGCGGTCGATGTAGTTGATCAACACGGACAACCCAAGCAGAAAAAGGACTAGATTCATCCGGCGATCGTCTGCCGGACGAGATTGCAGGTCTGGAGGGCGCAGCGTACCGCTTTCGAGAGGAACGATCGTCATTCCCTAGGCCGCGGTCATTGTACTCTTGCGTTGCGTGAGCAGAGATCCCGCGGAGTGCTATGATTTTGGACGATTGAGGCTGCTCTCAAAGGAACGATGGCATGAAGAATCTATTCGAGAAAGAAACCATCGATGAGGTCATCGGGCGCATCGACGGCCTGCAACCCGCGGCGCAGCGCCAGTGGGGCAAGATGGATGTGGCGCAGATGATGGCGCATTGTTCTGCCGCGCTCGACATGGCGTCGGGAAAGCTGAATCCGCCGCGCATCCTAATTGGCAGGATTATCGGTCCTCTTGTGAAGCCGATCTACACCAACGAGAAGCCTTTCTCTCAGAACAATCCCACCGACAAGAAACTCGTCATCAGCGACACGCGGGATTTCGCCCGCGAGCAGGAACGGCTCAAGATTTGTGTACGGGAGTTCCACCAGGGCGGCGAGGCGAAATGTACCCGTCATCCGCATCCGTTCTTTGGAGCCCTGACTCCCGCCGAGTGGAGTCGCGGCATGTACAAACACCTTGACCATCACCTGCGGCAGTTCGGAGCCTGAGGTTAGCAGGAATCGATTAACTGAAGGTTGGTAGCTTCACCAGATCATTCTTCGGCACAGACTCGAGGTGCCCTCCCGCTTTTCGCCAGGCCGTCAGACCGCCGACGATCACGAACGTGTTGAATCCTTTTTCCCGCAGTAAGTGCGCCACCCGGGCGCTCGTAGCTTCGCGCGCTCAAGTACAGTAGAGGTAAATGTCCTTGTCCTTGGGAAGATTCTTCAGCTCTTCCTCGAGGTTATTGGGCTCGATGCGGATGGATCCCAGAATGCGTTCCGCCCCAACATCGTAATAACCGTGGCTCCGGACGTCGACAATCTGCAGGCGATCGGCTTCTCCTGCTGCCAGGCGCGCTGCGAGCTCCTGCGCCGGAACGCGCGGCGCGAAGTCGTACTCGCGATACTTCTGGTATTGCACAATGCGATACACCACGTAAATCACCAGCGCGACAATGATTGCTCCTTCCATGACGCGCCCGGCGGCATAGATGCTGTTCAGCGTTGCCGCAAGAAAGTCGCGCGAGACATAGCCAATGAGAAGGTAGGTGATCATGTACAGAAGCGACCCGGCAAAATCAAGGCCCAGGAACTGTCCAAAGCGCATCTTCATGCTGCCTGCCAGCGGTGCCGCCATCGTGTTGACGCCTGGAATAAACTTGGCAACGATGAGCGTAGCCTTGCCCCGCTTGTAGAACGATTCTGCCGAACGAAGGATGCAAGTCTCGGGATTCATTGAAAGCCGGCATAGGAACCCGAGCAAGGCCCAGCCGGTGTAGCGTCCCAACCAGAACTGCCAGATGTCGCCGACCATGAGGCCCATGAGCGCAGCCAGAACCACGCCAGTCGCTGACAAGGTGTGGGACGCGATCGCGGCTCCGGCTGCCACCAAGGCTATCGACGCAGGAAAGGGGAGGCCGATGGTTTCGGCCAAAAGAACAGCGAACGTCAGGGCATAGCCGTGGCGTCCCATGGTTGCAAGCAGCACATTCATAGCAATTGAGAGGTTTGATTCGCCGCAACAGGAAAGGAATCAGTATAAACAAAGCCGGACGGTTCCGATGGAGGCCGTCCGGCTTTGCAGTCCGAGGAGCGAGTCTCTCAGGAGGACTTTCCTCGACAGCGTGAGCAAGACAGGAGCTTGCACTCGAAGTCCTTCCGGCCCTGTCCGGGCCGGCGCGTCGAAAAAGCTAGGCGCCTTTCGTCTCAAGCTTCGACTGAAGCCGCCATCTTGTCGTTGATAGGTCGTTCTTTGCGGAGAGGCCCCGGGCTACCTGCCTTTCTCAGGTGCCAAGGGGAGAGGTGAGGACACTCGTTGTGCCCCACTCGCATGCCAGTGCGTCTCGTTAGCCTTTCGCTCTAGCGTACACTCCCATCAACTCGCTGCATTCTGAGGCTGACTGACCGGATTGTCAGTAGCACCCGTCACCGACGAAAGTGACGGCAATCAAGGGCTTGACTTTTCAATTTCTGTGCTCAGAATCACAGGGGGCAGGGATAAGGGGTCAGGGAATAGACCTTCGGGCTTGGGTCAACTGGACGAATCAGGGAGGGTGGGCTTCAAAACGTTCGTATCTAGTTGCTGGCCCCCGACCACGCCTGGTCTTTTACTTTTCCCTGGCCACCACGAATTCTGGCGCCCATAGGAGCGCGCGCTTGATCTCTGAATCGGGGAAGAAACAGATCGATTTGCGGGCAGATTCCGCGTACTGGGCGGCACGGGATGTAGCCGCGTCCAATGACCCATAACGCTGCAGGATTGTAAGGATATCCGCGTGCGTCACACCATTAAAAGCCCGATCCTTCAAGATCGTTTCGATCTTGCCGCGCTCTTGGGCTGTGCAACGCTCCAGGGCGTGAATCACGGCCATCGTGACTTTGCCTTCGCGAAGGTCGCTCGCGACTGGTTTCCCGAGCACCTCTTCCGACGCCGTCAGATCCAGAACGTCGTCGACGATCTGGAAGGCCATCCCTAAGTCATGACCATACTTGCCAAGGGCGGTTTCCTGCTCAGGAGTAGCCCCGCCCAAGATCGCTCCCAGCCGCATGCAGACCGAAAACAGGCATGCCGTCTTGCGGAAGATCAGGTCGAAATGCTCCTCCAGAGTGATAAGTTTGCCGAGCCTTTCTATCTGCAGCAATTCACCCTCGACCATCTGTTGGGTGAGTTCGATCAGCGTGTCGAGAATGCGAAAATTGCGCTCCTGCACGGCGATCTTGAAAGCCTGCATGTAGAGCCAATCGCCGGCCAGCACACATTTGGAATTCCCCCATTGTGTGTTGGCTGCTGGGCGCCCGCGGCGGGTCTTGGCCTCGTCGATAATGTCATCGTGAACCAGCGTTGCCGTATGAATAATTTCGACGACCGCGCCCAAACGCACGGCACCGCGTCCGCGATAGTTCATCAGCTTCGCGGAAAGCAGTAACAGGGCAGGCCGGATTCTCTTTCCGCCGCCGGCGCGCAGGTACTCGCCTATTTCGGTGATCGCTCCCACGTTGGAGATGGTATCTCGGCCAAACTCGTCCTCAAGGGAGACGAGGTCATCCCGCAGCAGATCGAAGACTTCTTTGCCGTTAATGGTGGCAGGCGCGCTCAAGATAACCAGACCTCAGACTTCAGCCCCCGGACCTCAAAGCCTAGGATTTCTCAAGCCTAACGCCCGAGGCCTGAGGTCCGCTCTAGTTCGTTCTGTAATTCGTAAACTGCAAATCGATCCCGAAATCGTGCCCCTTCAGCAACTGAATCACGTCCTGTAGCGTGTCCCGGTCCTTGCCGCTGATACGCACCAGATCTCCCTGAATCGAGGCCTGAGCTTTTTTCTTCGAATCCTTCACCAGTTTCACGATTTCCCGGGCCTTCTCGATGGCGATCCCTTGCTGCATGGTCACGCGACGCTTTGCAGTGCCGCCAGCAGCGGGCTCCACCGGGCCATAGGTCAGAGCCTTCAGTGAGACCCCGCGTTTCACCAATTTTTGCTGCAGGATGTCATTGACCGCCTTCAACTTGTATTCGTCCGCGGAGTGGAGCACGATGGCGTCTTTTTCCTGCTCGATATTCGACTTGGAATCCTTGAGGTCGAAGCGGGTATGGATCTCCTTCAACGCCTGCTGGATGGCGTTGGCGACCTCCTGCACATCGACCTTGCTGACGACGTCGAAGCTGTTATCGGGCATACATTTCTAATCTTTCTGAAAGAAGGGAATCGCAATCAGAGGTTAACAGAACCCGCCGTTTAGCGGGTGGGAACTTTGTTTTCAGCGATTTCAGAGATTTTGAAAAAATTGTAGAAATTGCGGGCTGTCTGTTCCCCGACCTCTTCCACCGATCGAGCCCGCAATTCTCCAATCTTGCGTGCGGTTTCTTTCACATATGCGGGTTCGTTCCGCTTGCCGCGGTAGGGGATGGGAGCCAGATAGGGGCAATCGGTTTCGATGAACATACGGTCGAGCGGAACTTCTAGAGCCGCGTCGCGGATTTGTTGGGCTTTGGGGAAGGTGACATTCCCTGCAAAGGAAATCATAAATCCCATATCCAGGGCGCGCTTCGCCTGCGGCCAGTTCCCGGTGAAACAATGCAAAATTCCGCCAATCCCTTTTGGAGCCCATTGCTCTTGAATCAGTTGCAGGCAATCATCCCACGCGTTTTCGCTGTTGTCAGAGGGTCGGCAATGAATGACGATCGGCAGTTTTGCCGCGCCTGCCAAGTCCATCTGCCGAATGAAAACTTCTTTTTGTGTGTCGCGCGGCGAGTGGTCGTAGTAATAGTCGAGCCCAATCTCTCCCCAGGCAATGACCTTCGGATGTCGCGCCAACCGCTCCATTTCGGCATACGCGTGATCGGACGCCAGTCGTGCTTCGTGCGGATGAATCCCGATCGTCGCGTACATGAATGGATATTGTTCCGCGAGTTGAACCCCGGCATCGAGTTGAGGAGGACCATCCCCGTTGCCGATGGCGACCATCGCAACGACTCCAGCCTCATGGGCACGCGCGATCACCTGCTCCCGGTCGGAGTCGAACTGCTTCCCATCGAGATGTGCATGAGAGTCGACGAACATTTTAGTTCGATTTATGTGGAGACAGCCGCCATCGGCTGTCCGCCGAGCGAAGCTTGGCGGGTTTCGTCTCGGCTCCGAATCGCGCCTACTTCAGTCTTGCCCCCGCCGGCACATCCTCCAAGAAGCCCGCCAGCACCGGCTTGCCGCCCTCCAGAGACGCGGCAACAATCATCCCATTGGATTCCAGCCCACGCATCTTTCTCGGAGCCAGATTCGCAACGATGACCACTTTTCTCCCGACGAGTGTCTCGGGAGCATAAGCCTCGGCGATCCCAGCCAACACTTGCCGCACTTCTGTTCCAATATCGATTTCCAGCCGCAAAAGCTTGTCCGACTTCGGCACGCGCTCGGCGACCTTAACCAGACCTACTCGCAAGTCGACTTTGGCAAAGTCGTCAATCGCGATCTTGCCGTCACTCGTAGCGACAGCCGCCGGTGTGCTTGTCGATTTTGCCTGCGAAATTGCGGGGGCGGCCGGTTCCTTTACTTCCTCACCCGGCCCTCGCTGCTGATCTTCCATCTTCTGCATCCTTTCAATGGCGCTCTTGTCGGCGCGCGGGAACACTGGGCTGACGTCTCCCAACTTGGTGCCCAGTGGTAGCTGCCCCCAAGCAAGCTGATTCAAATCCAGCTTCTTGAGGTCTCCCAATCCCATCTGCTGCCAAATCTTTGCGGTGGCGTCCGGAATGACGGGATGCGCCAGTGCCGTCGCAATCCGCAGCGCCTCGGCCGACGTGTACAGAACCGTCGCCAGCCGCGCCCGGCTCTCATCATCCTGCTTTTCCCCGAGCGACCAGGGCTCGTTTTCGACTATGTATTTGTCGACCGTCGCGACGAGGCCCCATGCCGTTTCCAATGCGCGGGAGAACTGAAACTGATCGAATAGGGCAGAGAACTCTCGGATCGTCTTCCGCGCCGTTTCCGCCACCACGCCATCCGCCGCTGTCTTCGCCGCCCCGGGCGACGGATATGGCACTTCGCCTTTGAAGTACCGGTTGATCATCGTCAGGGTACGGCTGGCGAGATTTCCAATGCCGTTGGCCAGGTCCGAGTTGTAACGCTGCACCAGCGCGTCGAACGAAAATGATCCGTCCTGCCCGAACACCACTTCGCGCAACAAGAAATAGCGCAGCGCATCCGCCCCAAGCACGTCGAGAATCGTCTCGGTTCGCACGATGTTGCCGCGCGACTTCGACATCTTGCTTTCTTCAAACAGCAGCCAACCGTGCGCCACGATCGCTTTAGGCAGCGGCAATCCTGCCGCCAGCAAAAATGCCGGCCAATACACACAATGGAACCGCACAATTTCCTTCCCGATCATCTGCACATCAGCAGGCCAGTATTTCTTGAATGCCTCTTGTGCCCCCGCATGAGACGAGCCATAGCCAATCGCGGTAATGTAGTTGGCCAGCGCATCAAACCAGACGTAGATCACATGCTTGGGATCGTCCGGAACGGGAACGCCCCACGAGAAGGTCGAGCGGCTGATCGACTGATCGCGCAGCCCTGACCGGACGAATGAAATCACTTCGTTGCGTCGTGTTTCAGGCCGAATGAAGTCAGGGTTCGCGTAGAGTTCGAGCAGTTTGTCCTGAAATACCGAGAGCTTGAAAAAGTAATTTTCTTCCTGGACGGTTTCGGTGATGCGCCCGCATATCGGGCAAGGATCACCCGGCTGTGCGCCATCGACATAGAGTTCGTCAGAAACGCAGTATTGCCCCGTGTATGTGCCCTTGTAGATGTACCCGTTGTCGCGAATGCGGCGAAACAGTTCCTGCAGGCGTTTCTTGTGCCGCTCTTCGGTCGTGCGGATGAAATCATCGTTGGAAATCCCCATCCGCTTCCACAGCGCGCGGAATTCTCCAGAGATCTCGTCCGCATATTGCTGTGGCGATTTGCCGGCGGCCTCTGCCGCGCGCTCGATCTTCTGCCCGTGCTCGTCAGTCCCAGTGAGAAAAAATGTATCCGCTCCCAGCAGTCGCTGGCGGCGCGCAATCGTGTCGCACGCAATCGTGGTGTAGGCGTGCCCAATATGCGGGCGCGCATTCACGTAGTAAATCGGCGTCGTAATGTAAAACTTCCTGGTCATAATCTTGGTGGTCGAGAGCACGGCTATCACTTCCTCGGTGACCCTCTGTGCCCTCTGTGGTTAATTCTTTTTGTCTCTCGAATAAGCCCGTGCAGCTTCCTGCATCACCGTCTTAAGAGGCACATGATGCTCCGCCGCAATCCGCCGGCAGTCCTCGTATTCAGGAGCGTAATTCGTGACGGTCCCGTTCATGCTCGCAACCTTGATGCGAACTTCGCCCCACTCGGTGCGTACGCTTTCCCAGCGCCGGGCCAGCGTCAGCCGCGATTCTTCCCTGCGACGAACTCCCAGAGTCGTGGTCTCGGAGAACACCAACTGAGTCAACTTCTCCGCATCTTCCGGTTTGCAGAGCACGGTCAGCAGCGTGCCTGGCCGGTTCTTCTTCATCTGCACCGGCATTCCGAACACGTCCAATGCCCCTTCTTCCAGCAAACGATCCATCACATACCCGAACACCTGGGGATTCAAATCGTCGAGATTAGCCTCAAGAACGGAGACTGTTTCGGATTTGGTTTTCGAAGCCAGCACCGGCAGCGCCTCGCCGATCACCAGGCGGAGCACATTGGGATGCCCAGGAAAGTTCCGTGATCCCGCTCCGTACGCTGACTTCTCAATCTTCATCTCCGGGAACGCGCTAAAACGTGTTGCCAGCGTCCGAGCGATCGCAGCTCCCGTAGGGGTAACAAGTTCTGCCTCAACACCGGACGAATACACGGGCACGCCTTTCAACAATTCGACGGTCGCAGGCGCTGGCACCGGAAACGTTCCATGCGCACATTTCACCGTCCCGCCGCCGACATTCAGGCGCGAGCAAACAATCTCGTCCACCCCGAGATCTTCGGCGCCCACAGCGGCGCAAACGATATCCACGATGGCATCAGCCGCGCCTACCTCGTGGAAGTGAATGGATTCCACCGGCACGCTGTGTATTTTGGCCTCCGCCGCACCCAAAGCCTCAAAAATGCGGATAGCCGTCTCTTTGGCCGACTCAGAGATCGCTGCCGCTGAGATGATCTTGCGAATCTCCGTCAACCCACGATGCGGATGTACATGCTCATGCTCGTGAGGCGCGGGCGCTTTCGCCCGCGACTGCTCTGCATCTTCCTGATGCGAATGCCCGTGCCTGTGCGGATGTTGATGATCGTGGTCAGCTTTCGCGGGCGAGAGCGCCCGCGCCGCATCTCGCTTAGCCCAGAACTCTTCCCGAGGCATATCCTTCTCGCCATCGACCCAGACGTCCACTTTGGTCGCCGAAATCCCGCTACGCACCACCCTGGAAATCTCCAGCTTCGCGCCGACGCCGAGCGCCGCCACCGTTTCTTCCAGCAATCGCGGTGGAACCCCGGCATCCACCAGGGCGCCCAGAAACATGTCGCCGCTGATGCCGGAAAAGCACTCGAGGTAAGCGATGCGCATAAAAACTCGTGAACGACTGAGTTTTCATCATAGGGAACGGCGGTATGCCCGGTCAAACGTCCGGCCCGCGTCGACTCTGTTAAAATCACTGTTTCTTCAACAGCTTAGAGGGCTTCCTTGTATCGTGATCTCGAACATCGTCTCGCCCAGCGGATGCTTGAGTGTTTGCAGAAGCGCTATCCCGGAGTCACGCTGCCTCCGGTGGTTATCGAACAGCCGCCGAAGGTGGAACTCGGGGACTTCGCAATTCCTCTATTTCCCTTTGCCAAGCCCCTGCGTTCGGCGCCACTGAAGATCGCTGAAGCCATCCGCTCGGAGATCGGGCCCATTGAAGGCATCGCCGAATTGCAAGTCGCTCCGCCGGGATATCTGAATATCAAGATTGACCGTGCCTGGATGGCTGCTGTTCTGGCGGCAGACCAGAAGCCGCCCGCCGACGTTGCAGCCGGCAAGATCCTGGTCGAGCACTCAAGTATCAATCCGAACAAAGCGGCGCATATCGGGCACCTGCGCAATGCGATTCTCGGCGACACCTTTGTGCGCCTTCTGCGCTATGCGGGCAGGGAAGTTGATATTCAGAACTACATCGATAACACCGGCGTGCAGGTCGCCGATGTTGTCGTCGGATTCACTCACCTGGAAAAGAAATCGCGGCATGAAATCGAAGCCCTGACGCGTCAGCCGCGCTTCGACTATTACTGTTGGGATTTGTACGCCCGTGTCTCGCAATGGTACGAAGCCGATAAGCAGAATAAGCAAGTCAGGCTGCAGACGCTGCACGCCATCGAAGATGCGGGGAGCGAGACCGCCGCGATCGCGGAACTGATCTCCACCGCCGTTCTTCGCCGGCATCTGGAGACGATGGACCGGCTCGACATCGAATACGACTTCCTTCCGCGCGAGAGTGAGATCCTTCATCTGCATTTCTGGAATGCCGCTTTTACCAAGCTCAAAGAGCGGGGCGTCTTGACCTTCGAAGACAGCGGCAAGAACAAGGGCTGTTGGGTCATGCGGAGGGCGGGAACTTCAAGAACATCCACCACAGAGGGCGCAGAGAACACAGACGAAGACGAGATTTCCGAGGAAGACCAGAAAGTCATCGTTCGCTCCAACGGAACGGTTGGCTATGTCGGCAAAGACATCGCCTACCACATGTGGAAGTTCGGCCTGCTTGGTCTGGATTTCGGATACCGTAGGTTCTATCGCTATCCCAACCAGCACGACTGCTGGATTTCAACGACCGATGGCGAAGAAGATCACCCTCACTTCGGCGATGTGGCCGAGATCTACAACGTCATCGACGCGCGCCAGTCCGAGGCCCAAAACACCGTCATCGAGGCGCTGCGCGGCCTGGGACACGGCGAGGCCGCCGACCACTACACGCACTTCTCCTACGAGATGGTCGCGCTGACGCCTCGCTGCGCCGCCGAGCTCGGATACACGCTGAGTGAGGAAGACAAGACCCGTTCTTACATCGAGGTCAGCGGCCGCAAGGGTTTCGGCGTGAAGGCCGACGACTTGCTCGACCAGCTCATCGCATCCGCCAAGAAAGAAGTCGATTCCCGCCATCCGCAGCTCACCGAACCGGAGCGGCTCTCGATCGCGACGCAGATCGCCATCGGCGCACTGCGCTATTTCATGCTGAAGTACACGAAACAATCGGTGATCGCCTTTGATTTCAAAGAAGCGCTCAGTTTCGAGGGCGAAACGGGGCCGTACGCCCAATATGCGGTCGTGCGCGCCGCCAGCATCTTTCGCAAGGCCGGAGTTGACGCCGACACCTTCTGCGATACTCTGACGACGAACTTGTCGCCTGACGGTCTGGCCACGTACTTGTCGAGCGATGTCGGAAACGAAATTTGGGAACTTTGGCTTGCCGCGTCCAAGACGTCCTATGTAGTCAACCAGTGCATCGCCACCACGGAACCAGCCTATCTGGCCAAGGACGTGTTTCAGTTGGCTCAGCTCTTTAACACGTTCTATCATCGTCATCCCATACTTACTGAGCCCGACGAGAAGCGAAAACAGTTCTTGTTAGCTACCGTGGCTGTGGTCCGTCGCGAACTGATTCGGGCTCTCGCAGTTATGGGCATCACAGTACCTCCCGTCATGTAAAATGCGGGCCAGCATGCGGCGGGCTCGTGCTGCATCCTCTGTGCCCATGAACAACCCCGCTTCGCCATCGACTTCGCATCCGGTGTTTCGCCGCATTGTTCTGCTTCTCTTTGCATTCCTCCTACTTCTGGCCGTGGCGGGATTTCTTTACGAGAACATTTCCGAAGCCCGCGACCGGCGCTTCAATCCGATGGAAGGGCGCCTGGTAGACGTGGGCGGGCGCAAGATACATATCGACTGCACTGGTGAGGGAAGTCCTACGGTCATCCTCGACTCCGGACTTGGCGACAGCTATCTTTCCTGGCGCAAGGTGCAGCCCGAGATCGACAAATTCACTCGAGTGTGCTCCTACGACCGCGCCGGACTCGGTTACAGCGATCCCGGTTCCCAGCCTCGCACGAGCAAAGTGATTGCTGAGGAACTGCACGCCCTGCTACAGGCTGCGAGCGTTTCCCCACCGTACGTCATCGTCGGCCACTCTATGGGCGGATATGACGTTCGCGTTTACGCCAGCCTATACCGTAATGAAATCGTCGGGATGGTACTCGTGGACGCATCTCATTCCGACCAGGAGAACCGCTTTCCGCCTGAGTTGAAGAACATGGAAGGAAGCTGGCATCGAGAGGCTCAATTTATTGCTTCCACCATGCCGATCGGGATTCCGCGCCTTCTCGGTCTGTGCGATAACGATGCCGTAACCCGCGCCGCCGACTGCAATTGGCACAGTACCAGAGAACAGCTGGCGGAAATGAGTGCGTTTCCTGAGAGCGCCGCCGAGACAGCCCAAACCGGCTCACTCTCAGACATGCCGCTGGCCGTGCTCTCGCACGACCCCGATAAGCCTTCGGGTGATTTGCCTCCGGATCTCGCGAAACCGACCAACGAGGCTTGGGAGAAAATGCAGGAGGAACTGGCCCACCTCTCAACTCGGGGGACACAGACTGTCGCCAAGAACAGCTCTCACTACATTCAGATCGACCGACCCGATGTCGTCATCGACGCCGTCCGCAATGTCGTCGAGCAAGCGCGACAAGCCCAGTCGCAATCGGCCCCAGCGAATCATTGATTGCTCCTGACTCTGAGCCTGCGAACCTGTTACCCTTTTCACTCACCTTGAACGTTCCTTGTCGCCGACAGAAGGTAGCGCTGGCGCCTGTCCTGAGCGGAGTCGAAGGATCCCGCCGGCCGTCGCGAGGCCATCTTGGTCTCGCTCTGGCATGCTCCCAAAAACGTTTTAGGAGTTCTTGATGGAAAGCCCTGCACGCAAAATGTACTTCTTGATTGTCGCGATCCTTCTCCTCGGACTCGTAAGCCCCCGTTTCGCACATGGCCAGGACACAGCCGCCGGAGCGCCGCCCAGGCCTCCCACTGAGCGCCCGCGCATCGGACTCGCACTCAGTGGCGGAGGCGCGCTCGGTCTCGCAGAAATCGGCGTCATCAAGTGGATGGAAGAAAATCACATCCCGGTAGACCGCATCGCCGGCACGAGTATGGGGAGCATCATTGGTTCCATGTACGCGACCGGGATGACTCCCTCGGAAATCCAGAAATTCGCAGAAACGATCGACTGGGATGCGGCGTTCCTTCCCGAACCCGGGTATGCCGAGATTTCGTATCGCCGCAAACAAGACCGTCGCGACTTCCTCGTTGCTGCGCCGCTCGGGCTCAAGCACGGGCTCAGAGGCCCAAATGGACTCAACTCCGGCCAGGCCGCGGGATTGCTTCTGGACCGCATCGCGTTCGCGGATGCAGAGATCACAAACTTCGATGATTTGCCGATACCCTTCCGCTGCGTCGCGACCGACATGCAGAGCGGCGAGGCAATTGTTCTGCATGACGGTTTTCTGGCAGACGCAGTACGAGCGTCCATGGCGATTCCCGGCGTTTTCACTCCGGTGGAACTGAATGGCCGCATCCTGGCCGACGGCGGAATGGTGCAGAACATTCCGGTCGAAACTGTCCGAGATATGGGGGCTGATGCCGTGATCGCCGTTGAACTCCACTACCCACCCGGCGATATCGGACAGTTAGGAACTCTCGTTGGCGTGTTGTCGCGGGCTATCGACGTCATGATCACCCAGAATGAGCACCATTCCTTGGCACTCGCAAAAGCGAAGGTCCGCGTCGACATGAAGGGATTTGCTATCACCGATTACAAGCGAGTCGATGAACTCGTCGAGCTTGGATACAAAGCCGCGGCCAGCCAATCGGCGGAACTCTTGCCATACGCCATCACCGATTCTGGCGAGTGGCAGCGATATGTCGACGAGCGCAACGCGAGAAGACGCGTACCCATGACAAAGGTTGAGAGAGTCGTAGTGGCTGGCGCCGATCCCGACACAGATCGCAGAATTCAGCAGCAAGTCACGAAAAGCGTGCAGGGTTCACTCGATCTTCTACGTCTCGAGAAGCAGCTTACGAGGATTGCCGGCGAGGGTCAGTTCGACCGTTTGGGATATGAGGGTTTCACCCAAAATGGTGTGCCCGCGTTGCGCGTGACCGCCCACGGAAAAACTCACGGCCCGCCGTTCATCGACCTGGCAGTCAACGTCGAAGGCTCCGGCGTTGCAGCTTTTGATTTCTCCGCCGGTACTCGCATCACATTTATGGATCTGTTTCATCGCGGGGGTGAGTGGAGATCGGACCTTCTGTTTGGCTCCAGTAATCTGGGGGCCACTGAGTACTACCAGCCGTTGGGACAGTCGCGGTTTTTCGTGGCGCCCTACATCTTCGCATCCAAGTCGGCCCGGAATTCGTTCAGCGGACTCACTCGCATCGCAGTGTTCGGCGACGAGCGCGCCGGTGGCGGCTTCGACATCGGTTTCAATTCCGGCCGCCACAGCGAACTCCGCCTCGGTTACGAGCTGTTCGAAGGAAAGTTGGCCCCGCTCATCGGAGCTGCCGGTTTGCCCATCGTCCACGGCAGTACGGGCGAGTTCCGCGCTCGTTTCGTCTGGGACGGCCAGGATAGCCCCTCCGTTCCCAGCCACGGCTCTCGCGTTGTGGCGACAGCCACGCGCGTGCTGCAAAGTCCGGGTCTGGCACACCCTATCGGGCAAGTGGAGGTACAAAGTTCCAACTTCGTGCGTCTGGGCGATAAGACCTCGCTGTTTGTCGATGCCTCCGGCGGAACAACATTTCACGGATCTGCCGGCCCCTTTCAAGTTTTTTCTCTGGGCGGTCCGTTTCGTCTCGGTGCCTATCTTCCCGACGAATTCCTCGGGAATCACTACGCATACGCATCTCTCGGTTTTCGACGAGAACTCTACCGCCTGCCTCAGTTGGTGGGACGGAAGATCTACTGGGGCGGATGGTACGAAGCCGGATCTGCCTTTGGGACCCAATTGAATAGTCGCGGACCTGTGGTTGTGCGCGGCACGTTCAATCTAGGAGTAATCGCGGATACGATCGTGGGCCCGATTGCGCTGGCGGGGAGCGTCAGCCCGACCGGTCAGAGCCGCGTAAATTTCTCCGTCGGGAGGTTGTTCTAGAGCTACCAGCCCCGAGCTACGACCTAAAGCTACATAGTGCCGTTTGCTCGTGGCTCGAAGTTCCTAGCTCGCAGCTGTCATTTCAGCGACGCCATATCAATCACAAACCGGTACCGCACATCGCTCTTGAGGACTCGCTCGTACGCTTCATTGACCTTCTGAATCGGCACCACTTCGACGTCGCAAGCAATTTTGTGTTTCGAACAGAAATCCAACATCTCCTGCGTCTCGCGGATGCCTCCAATCTGTGATCCCGCCAGACTGCGGCGTCCGGCGGTCAGGGAAAAAGCTGCAATGGGAATGTCTTTTTCAGGAAGTCCGACTACCACCATCGTGCCGTCGACCCCCAGCAGGTCAAGATATTGCTTCCAATCCACCAGCGCCGAGACGGTGTTGATGATCAAGTCGAAGTGCCCGGCTAGCTTTGTGAATGTTTCAGCATCAGATGTCGCGTAAAAGTGATCGGCTCCGAGCCGTTTTCCATCGGCCTGCTTCTTGAGCGAGTGGCTGAGCACGCTGACCTCGGCTCCCAAAGCGTGCGCCAGTTTGACCCCCATATGGCCGAGTCCGCCCAGGCCCACGATGGCGACCTTCTTCCCCGGCCCCGCTCCCCAGTGCTTCAGCGGTGAGTACAGCGTGATGCCCGCGCAGAGCAGAGGCGCGCACGCGTCGAGCGGCAGATTCTCAGGCATCCGCAGCACGTAGTTCTCATCCGCCACGATTCTCTCGGAATAACCGCCGTATGTCGGCACACCTTCCTTGTCACGTGCGTTGTAAGTCCAGATGGTGCCCACCGTGCAGTATTGCTCGAGTCCCTGCTTGCATTCTGGGCAGGTGCGGCAGGAATCGACGAAGCATCCCACGCCAACCTTATCGCCGATTCTGTACTTGGTGACGTTCTTCCCGACCGCCGTAACGATTCCAGCGATTTCATGTCCCGGCACCATCGGAAAAATCGCTTCCTCCTGATACTCGCTCCATTCGTCGCGAGTCTGATGGATATCGGAGTGGCAGATGCCGCAATACTTGATCTCGATCGCAACATCATGTTCTCGCGGTTCCCTTCGCTGAAACTCCCACGGTCCCAGCTGAGCCTTAGCCGCCGGAGTTGCATATCCCTTGCACTTGCTCATAATTGCTCTCTTTCTGAAAGATTGACTGCAATGACTATAGATGACGTCTGTGACCACCTGATTCACTCACTCAGCTTCCAGTTGATATACTGCGCCTCTCGGTTCAATTCAAGAAATCTGCCCGGAGGCAATCCCTGGTGCGCCTGGACAAACGCCTTTCTCTAATCCTTCTGTTGGTCACGATTCCCGCCGCACCACAGCAGACCTCGACACAAACTCCTTCGAAACCGATCTTCAATCTGCAAGAGGTGATGATTCCGGTGCGTGATGGCGTTCACCTTCAAACTGCAATCTTGACGCCAGTCGGCCAAACAGGGCCTTTGCCGATTCTATTCCGTCGCACACCGTATGGCGTTCCGGACAAGCCCCCGGAGCAGATGCCGTCATCGATGAAAGAACTCGCCCAGGATGGTTACATTTTTGCGATCCAGAACCTGCGCGGTCGCTTCAAGTCCGAGGGAGTGTTCAACCTTTCTTCGTGGGTCGATCGGAACGATCCCAAAGCGACGAACGAAACGACCGACGCCTACGATTCAATTGAATGGCTGGTGAAGAATGTTTCTAACAATAACGGCAAAGTCGGAATGTACGGCGTCTCCTACGATGGGCTCACGACTGCGCTGACACTGCTCCATCCGCATCCCGCGCTCAAAGCTATCAGCGAGCAGGCATCGCCCGTCGATCAATGGATGAACGATGACGACCATCGCTACGGCGCGCTCCGTGAGAGCTATGACTTCGAATACGCCGTGATGGAGCAAGCCGACAAGAACAAGAACACCCACTTCGATTTTGAGATCTACGACACCTATGAGTGGTATCTCAAGCTAGGCCCGCTCTCCAACATCAACGCGAAGTATCTTCACGGCTCAATTCCTTACTGGAACTCCAGCGTCGAGCATCCTGACTACGACGAATTCTGGAAGAAAGAAGCATGGGTCAACCAGCTTCATGCATCAACCGTTCCCAACCTGAATGTCGCTGGATTCTGGGACCAGGAGGATCCCTGGGGCCCGTGGCAGATCTTTCGCCACGCGGAAGAGAACGATCCGCAGCACACAAACTTCATGGTGGCCGGCCCATGGTTCCACGGCGAATGGCAAGCTGCAAAGGGAGATGGCATTGGGATCATCCCGTTCGGAGGACATGAGACCTCGCGCGAGTTCCGCGAGAACATCGAAGCGCCATTCTTCCGCTACTACCTGCACGACAAGGGTGAGAAACCGCAATGGCAGGCCAGCACGTTCCAGAGCGGATCGAACATCTGGCGCACGTATGCTGTGTGGCCGCCTAAAGAAGCCAAGAATACGAATCTATATCTCCGTGACGACGGCACGCTTTCATTCAGCCGGCCCGAGGCGAAGACCACCAAGGGATATCGCGAATACGTCTCCGATCCCGCTAATCCCGTGCCTTATCGACAGCGTCCGATTTCCCCGACATATCCCGGCGGCGACTGGCGCACCTGGGAAGTCGCCGACCAGCGCTTCGTCGATCACCGGCCCGACGTTCTGTCATTCGTAAGCGAACCGCTCGATCACGATGTCACTGTGACTGGTCCCGTCGCGGCGGATTTATTCGCATCAACCTCAGGCACCGACAGCGATTTCGTCGTTAAGTTGATCGATGTCTATCCGCAAGATGACCAGAAAAATGCCTGGAACGCCGATGAAGGTCCAAAGCCCGGCCAGTACGCCCAGTCTTTAGACGGATACGAGTTGCCGATTGCGATGGAGGTCCGTCGCGGCCGATATCTCGCGATGTACGAAAGGCCGCAGCCGTTGACTCCGAACGAACCCACTGAGTGGAACGTTCCTCTGAGAGATCGTGACCACGTCTTTCTAAAAGGCCACCGCATCATGGTTCAGATTCAGTCCACATGGTTTCCCGTGATCGACCGGAATCCCCAGAAATTCGCGCCCAGCATCTACAAAGCCACAATTGCCGATTTCGTCCCGGCCACGCAACGCGTGTACTGCTCCCCAGAACTACCATCGCACATAGTGCTGCCGGTCATGCCGTAATGTAGCGCCGGCAACCTGCCGGCTGTGGCGGGGCCATCTGCGCGCCAAAAAAAATGGCCCGGTTCACGACCGGGCCAAGCGATTCAACCTCCGTCTATTTCCCGCCCGCATTTCCGTGCTGTCCCAGCCACGAGGCCAACTGCGGCTCCTGCTGCGACTTCAAATCGATACAGTTGTTGATGCGCTCAATGGATTGCCGATAAGTCCGCTCTGCTGCAGCGATCTTGTGAGCGCTATAGAACTCAGTCACCTGATCGCGCATTCCAGCATCACAGAAACCGCTGGTGGCTCCGACTACCTGAGCGCTCACAAATGGACCTCCTGCCTTCTCGATCTCGGTCCAGTGCTGGCGGATGAAGTCCCAGGCCAACTTCTCCCCATCTTGGTTCCCGAGCACCCCCGCAACCAGTTGCAGAGCATCTTGTGACCGCACGTCCGGTGAGATCGCGAAATCCAACGTGCGTTGCAGCAGTTTCGGATCGGTGAATTGTGGCAGAGTGAAGAAGTAGGCGTAATACTCCTCGGGGGACTTTGGGTTTTTCAGTGCAGCCATCACCTTGTCGTAGAAGTCGGCATCTCCTTTGCTGGCTGCGACGCCAAGAGCCGAGCCCGCCAACTGATGGTCCACTGACGCCGGGTCAGCCAGGGCTTTGTCCGCGATGGTTCGCGCCTCAGCCAGCGCGTCAGGATCACGAGCATCCTGGCCTAGCGCCGTCAACACACGCGATCTCAAAGTCCTCTGTTCGTCGCTTTCGTTTGGCTTGGGTTCCCAACCCACTTCCCTCATGATCGGAGTCAAGAATTGCCGCAGCCAGGCGCGGAACGTATCGCGGTCGCTGTCGTTGGGGAGATATTGCCCAATGTAGTCGATACGTCCCAGAACATCTTCCAACACGGCGCGGGTGCGGTCGCTTTGTAGACCCTGCGCGAAGGCGAGATAGTCGCCCACCGGTTCACGGCCGATCCTCACCGATGCCCAAATGTCGTTCTGCAGCGAGATTCTTTCCGCCGGGCTCAATTTCGTTTCCGCATCATGCGCCAGAGCACGCACTGTATCTGGTTGGTAACCCACCCGGTAGTAGCCTGTTGTACCGGCATTCGCAAGAACCCAATTCGAGCAACCGGGGAGCGTTAAATTCTCCTCCTTCTTCGTCAGCAACTCACATTTTGCCGCGCCGGTGGTCGCTGATCCTTTCAGGCACACTGGAATCTGCCACAGCTGACCGTTCCGAGATTCGAACTTTGAGCGGTCGAAGTAATACCGCTGTTGCGTGACCGTGACATTGGTGGAGTTCCCAGAACATTGCGCTTTCACATTGATGATCGGCTCGCCCGCCTGCTTCACCCAGGTCGGCATGATTTTGTCGACGGGCTTCCTGGACGTCTTGCCTGCGCATCCCAGAAGTCCTCGGCAGTCGCATTCGCGTATTGGTGTTGTTTCAGATAGGCATTAACGCCCGCGCGGAATGTTTCCTCTCCGAGATACGACTCGAGCATGCGCAGCACCGCTGCCGCCTTTCCGTACGCGATGCCGTCAAACAGCTCCTGAATCTGCGCCGGAGTTTCCGCCGCCTGATGGATTGGACGGGTGTTGTCGAGGGCGTCCACTTTGAGCGTTCCGCCTGTGCCGCTGACGTCGTCCAGCCCGAAGTTCCATTCGGGTTTCCATTTCTGAAGCGGCTTGCTCGACATCCATGTGGCAAATCCTTCATTCAGCCACACGTCATCCCACCATTTCATCGTGACCGGATCGCCGAACCACATATGGGCAATTTCATGCGCGGTCACCGAGGCGATAGTCTTTTTAAGGTCGACCGACCCTTGCTTGTCGTCGATCAGCAGCAATACCTCGCGGAAGGTGATGCAGCCGATATTCTCCATCGCTCCCGCGGAAAAGTCCGGGAGGCCAATCAAGTCCAGCTTGCCGTAGGGATACTTGATCGCAAAATACTTGTCCTAGTAGCCAACATTCTGTTCGGCCACTTCGAGCGCAAACTTGCCCATCTCTTTCTTGCCCGGCGTGCTATAAACACGAATCGGAATCCCATCCACCGAGCCTTCTACGTATTCGAAATTCCCGACAACCAGAGCGGCGAGATAAGAAGACATTTTTGAGGTGGTGGCGAACTTCACCGTGTGCTTGTCGCCCGGTCCGGGCGTGTCGGAAACGACTTTGTAGTTGGAGATTGCGACCTGCCCTTTGTCGGCTACGGCTCAAGAGTCTTCTTCATGGATGGTCCTCAGAAAGTGGATTCGGATGGCCCTATGATTTCGAAATTCCCCACAGTGGGCGCAGTCGGGGCGCACGATTCCGAAGCTATTTACGCAATATTATCTGCAAAAGTTCAATCGCGCGCTGCGATAACCCCATTCAACACCGTCACCCGACAGTGATTTGTCCCATACCAGTACGGAATCTCGCGGTAATCCTCGACGTCGAAGACGGCTAAGTCAGCGTCCTTCCCCGGTTCGATGCTGCCCTTATGGTCTGCCAGACGGAGCGCCCAAGCTCCGTTGATCGTCGCGGCTGCAATTGCTTCCGCCGGAGACATCTTCATCTGTGTGCACGCCAGCGACATCGCCATCGCCATGCTGACCGTTGGCGACGTTCCCGGGTTGTAGTCGGTTGCTAACGCGACTGGCACGCCAGCTTCGATGAATCGTCGTGCGTCCGGATAACTCTTGAGGCCCAGGAAGTAGTTTGCTCCTGGCACCAGCGTAGCGACCGTGTCGAGCTTCGCCAGTTGTTTCACGTCCTCGCTGTTTACATGGTCCATATGATCGAACGACGCTGGACGGAACCGCAGAAACGGCGCCAATCCTGTCTCCGAAAGCTGGCCCATGTGTGCGCGCACGCGTAATCCATGCTCTTTAGCGGCGGCAAAGATCTGTTCCGTCTCCCCGGGAGCAAACGCGCCTTTGTCGCAGAAGACATCTACGAATTGGGCGAGATTCCGCCTCGCCGCCCGCGGAATCATCTCTTTACAGACGATCTCAACGTATTTTTGTGAGCAGTCGTGGAATTCTTTCGGGACAACGTGGGCTCCGAGCAGAGTCGGGACCACGCTTCCCGGCCAAACACGCGCGGCCTCGCGAATCGCCTCCAGGGACTTCAGTTCCGACTCGAGCGTGAGTCCATAACCTGACTTAGCCTCCACCGTGGTAGTTCCGTGCGCGGCCATGTCTCGCAAGACCACCAGCACTTTTGCCTTTAACACGGATTTAGTTGCCTTGCGAACACCTTCCAGGCTGGACCGTATTCCGCCGCCGGCAGCAGCGATCTCCTCGTACGATGCACCCTCAATCCGCTTTTCAAAATCGACCAGACGCGGGCTGACAAACACAGGATGGGTATGTGAATCGACGAACCCGGGGGTCACCACTTTGCAGGCACAATCGATCTCGGTGAGCTTCTTGCGGTTCTTCTTGATCCAGGGATCGCGCAGCGCGTCTTTTGTCGGCCCGACAGAAACGATCTTGCCGCCGATGCAAAGCACCGCGCCATCACGGATGATCCCGAGTTCCATCAGTTCAGCCCTGCGGCGCGGGCCCGATTTTGGTGACGAAGATCGGAGCGTGAGCAGTTGGCCGATGTTGGCCAGCAACAACGCTGGTGCTGGGCGACGTTTTCTCTTTCTCGTGCTCACTCGCATCTAGTCTAGCAGCGCCTCTAGTTGGCGAGGAAAGCAGGTAGTCGGCTGCTCCGCTTGCCAACTTGTGTAGGAATCCTCAATAAGCCTAATATCGGGCGCGAGACGTCACTATGAAGATCATCTCGACGCGGCACTCTGGTATCGACACTCTTTGTTTCGTCCGAAAAGTGGCTTTGTTGGTTCTGTGCGTGATCGCTGTTCAAACCAATTCTGCATCGCTAAAACGAAGTCAGGCTCCGCCGAAATCGAATACCTTGCGTCAAGCGGCCGAGGCTCGCCATATCCTCATTGGCACTGCGGCAGCTCCCCGCTACCTCGATGAGGCGGACTACTCTGCCATCCTGGGATCTGAATTCAGCGAGTTGGAACCGGAGAACCAGATGAAGTTTCAGATCATTCATCCCAGATCTGACAGGGTTGCGGGTCCGTATGACTTCAAACCTGCCGATGCTCTGGCAGACTTTGCCCAAAGCCACAACATGCGCCTCCGCGGACATACGCTCGTATGGCACAACCAGATTCCTGATTGGGTGAAGCAAGGTCATTACACCGAAGCGCAGCTCGCAACGATTCTTCAAAGTCACATTCACAGCGTTGTGACGCATTACGCTTCCAAAGTCTACGCATGGGATGTGGTCAACGAAGCCTTCAAGGACGACGGAACAATGCGCGACACGCTTTGGTACAACCAACCCGGAATCGGCGCAGGGAACGGAACAGAGTACATCGAGCAGGCTCTCCGCTGGGCGCACGCGGCAGATCCCAAAGCGAAGTTGTTCTATAACGACTACGATGCGGAAGTGGTGAACCAGAAGTCAGATGCAATCTATGCGATGGCGAAAGACTTCAAACAGCGCGCCGTTCCACTGGACGGAATCGGATTCCAAACGCATGTCACCCTGCAATTCGACAACCCCGACACCCTGGCGTCTTACGCGGCGAACTTGGAGCGATTCGCCAAACTCGGACTCGAGTTGCACATCACCGAACTCGACATCCGGCTCGCCGATTCCAGTGCGGCTTCGCTCACGGCGCAAGCCAAGCTCTATGGCGAGATCACAGCTCTATGCGTGCAGCAGCCAGCCTGCAAGCTGATTCAAACCTGGGGATTCACCGACAAGCACTCGTGGATTCCGCAATTCTACAAAAGCATGGGCCGGGCGCTGCTGTGGGACGACAAGTACGAGAAGAAGTCAGCATATGAGGCGGTTCATCAAGCACTTGCGAAATGAGCGCCTGAAATTCAGGCAAATGGTATAATCAGGCATGGTTTCAATGCGAACACAGCAATCGGCCCGGGTCGGCAAGAGGGGTGCGATTATCGTTCCCGCAGGCTTGCGCAAGCGTTTTGGGATCGAGGAGGGCAGCCTCGTTGTTGCCGAAGAGAAAGAAGACGGTATCCTCATTCGACCCGCCGTGATTGTCCCTGTCGAGCGCTACACTCCTGAGCGCAAAGCGGAATTCCTATTGTCGAACGCTGTTGATACGAGCGACTACCGCAGGGCACGGAAGGAAGTCCGAAAACTCGGCCTCGATCCTGATTCCATTCGTCATGTACGGCCACGATAAATGGATCGGCTGTTCCTCGACGCGAACGTGCTTTTTTCTGCAGCCTATACTCCTGACGCGCGGCTCCGCGAACTATGGATGCTTCGAGATGTAGAGATATGGACCTCGCGCTATGCGTTGGAGGAGGCGAGAGTCAACCTGTCTGATGAGGTGCAACGGAAGAGGCTCCTTGAGTTGTCTGAATCGCTGCAATTTCGTGAAGCTGGCGAGCGCGGGCTGCCCGCAAGAATTGCGTTGCCTGAAAAAGATGCGCCAATCCTGCTGGCCCCAATTGAGGCTGGGGCGAACTATCTCCTCACCGGAGATGTTCACCATTTTGGAGAATATTTCGGCAAGAGAGTTGAAGGCGTAACAATTCTGCCGCCAGCACGATATCTCAAGATCAAGAATCGCAAAGCTCACCACTAACCCATAGGTACTGCGACGCCAGTATTCTTCGCGAACGCTTTGGCCTCGTCATAACCCGCGTCGGCGTGGCGGATGATTCCCATGCCTGGATCCGTGGTCAGCACCCGCTCGATGCGCCTTGCCATCATGTCAGTTCCATCAGCGACTGTGACTTGTCCTGCGTGCAGCGAGTAGCCGATTCCAACTCCGCCTCCGTTGTGGATGGAAACCCACGATGCTCCTGCCGCAGTATTCACCAGGGCGTTCAGCAACGGCCAATCTGCGACTGCATCTGATCCGTCTTTCATGCTCTCGGTTTCGCGGAACGGGGATGCGACTGATCCGCAGTCGAGGTGATCGCGGCCGATTACGATTGGTGCCTTGATCTTGCCCTTTTTCACGAGATCGTTCATCGCCAGGCCAAATTGCGCGCGTTCCCCGTAACCGAGCCAACAGATGCGTGCAGGCAGTCCCTGGAACTTGATGCGCTTGCGCGCCAGGTCAATCCAGCGGCGCAGGATGCGATTGTCGGGGAAGAGCTCCAGAACAAGATCATCGGTGATGTGAATGTCGGAGGCTTCGCCTGAAAGCGCAACCCAGCGGAACGGACCGCGTCCTTCGCAAAATAACGGGCGAATGTAGGCAGGAACGAATCCTGGGAAGTCGTAGGCGTTCTTCACGCCGCGATGGAACGCGAAGGTGCGGATATTATTGCCGTAGTCGAACGTGACTGATCCCATCTTCTGCAGGTGCAGCATGCCTTCGACGTGGCGCGCCATCGAATCGAGCGACTTCTCTTCATAGGCCTTCGGATCGCGCTTGCGCAGTTCGAGCGCTTCGGCGAAGGTCATGCCGTTTGGAACGTATCCGTTCAGCGGATCGTGCGCAGAGGTCTGGTCAGTCAGAATGTCAGGAACGACGCCTCGTTCGGCGAGTTCCGGAACCACATCGGCGCAGTTACCGACCAGTCCGACAGAGACGTTCTCCTTCTTGCGCACCGCATTCTTCAGTATGCGTAGCGCTTCGTCGAGCGTGGTCACCATGAAGTCGCAATATCCGGTCTTCAACCGCTTCTTGATGCGCTCGGGATCAACGTCAATGCCGAGAAAAGCCGCGCCAGTCATGGTTGCGGCCAGAGGTTGGGCTCCTCCCATTCCTCCCATTCCGCCGCTGACGATCAGCTTGCCGGCGAGATCGCCGCCGAAGTGCTTTTCTCCTGCCGCCGAAAATGTTTCGAATGTGCCTTGCACGATCCCTTGTGAGCCGATGTAGATCCAGCTTCCCGCGGTCATTTGGCCATACATCATCAATCCGGCGCGTTCGAGTTCGTTGAACTTTTCCCAGTTGGACCAGTGACCGACAAGGTTGGAATTCGCGATGAGAACACGCGGCGCATGATCGTGTGTTTTGAATACGCCAACGGGTTTGCCAGATTGCACCAGCAGGGTCTCGTCGTTCTCGAGATTCTTAAGGGTTTCAACGATCGCGCGATACGCTTCCCAACTTCGCGCGGCGCGTCCTGTTCCGCCGTAGACGACAAGATCTTTCGGACGCTCGGCTACCTCCTCGTCGAGGTTGTTCATTAGCATCCGCATGGCAGCTTCTTGCTGCCAGCCTTTGCAGATGATCTGATTGCCGCGCGGCGCGCGAATGGAAGTTGGGGCCTGGATTTCGGTTTCGACTGGCATAGTGCAATGTTACTTGTCGACTGCGGCTGTAGACAAACAGAACGTTCTCATCCCGCAGTGCGCAGGTCGTGACTTGGGCGTATTTCGATGGCTTCGCCAGCTTTCGGCCAGCACAACCGCTCCTCCATTCCCGCGGTGCGAAATGCGCGGAGAATGTCATCCTTGCCCTCGGAGAAATGCGCCCATCCTTCGAAGTGAGTCGGGACGATAATTGCGTCAGAGAACACTTTCGCTGCTTGCACTGCCTCTTCCGAAGTCATAGTCAGGTGGAACGGGCCAACCTCCGGGACTAGCGCTGCACCGAGGTGTAATACTGCAGTCTGTATCCGAAAACGTCGAGCGATCTCCGCAATGCCTTCGTACCAGACGGTATCACCAGAGATGTACAGGCCTTGGTCGGGAGAGTCCGTGAAGAAGACGACGAAGCCGGTCACGGCTCCGCGTTCCAAGCCTGCGGGTCCGTGACGCGCTGGGGTAGCAAAAATTCGCAGGGTGCGATCGGCAATGCGGAGATCACGACTGTCCCAGGCGTCCATTCCAATGGCGTTTCCGCCGAGACGCTGCGCGCCTTCTGGGGTGGTGAAAACGAGTTCGGCTCGCTGCAAGGATTGGTGTCCCGCGTGATCGAGGTTGTCGGAGTGATGATCGTGACTTAGCAGAACGTAGTCGAACGATGGCAGTCGGTCAGGCAGGAGCGCGGGCGGAGACAGTTTGCGGAGAGTGACAGGTCCGGAAACGTATTCGCCGCCTGCGGGATCAAATGTGGGATCGGTCAGGATTCGGATTCCGCCGAAGTCCAACAGCATGGTTGGACCACCAACGTAGGTGATGTGCAGAGAGTTCATAAGGTCTTGGATGGAACGGAATGAGAGCGGATGCGGAGGGTCACAAACATTACGCAAAAAAAATCTGGCGGGAGTCAAAAAACCTTCATTTCCGGCGGCTCCTTTTTGGGCATTCGGTGGTATCCACCTTCCCCCTGATCTATTGGAATCATCGGCTTACGTGGAAATGTGAAATTAAATCTTGTGGCTCAATCGGTTGAGGGGAAAATCTTGATTTCAAAGAGCTTAGGTGTTGCGGACGGCAGGTTTCGCTTACCGCCCGCGCCTTGGAAATTATCTGCTTCTTTCTTTGTGTGAAGCAAGGGGCAGATGTCACATCGGGCTGTGGAAATTTAAACCGCACTAGCCCTCAAGGGCGTGTTTGAGAGGCGCGTTAACACGGCCCTGAAGGGCCGCTGTTCCACCTTGGAGAGCAACGTTTCACGCATTAGTACGGGATACCGAATGAATGCGAGAAATCCGGCGCTCAAGCGCCGGCCTCATTGCAGTCTCCCTTCGGTGAGTTGAAGAGAACGGGGCAGTCGGCGAAAAGAATCTGGATCTGTGGTCGGGGGCGCTCAGCTTCGCCATCGCGGGCGGACGAAGGCGTCCGTCCCCACACGGAACCTGCTCCGTCCCTACACGAGCCATGCGTACGCCTGCGCCGTCTAGAACCAGAGGCGGAGCTTAGTTGGAGTCGCGGCCGGGGGCATGGCCATGGTGATGGTGTCGAACTGGGGGTGTTCACGAAGCGGTTCAACGGGCTTACCAGGTGTTGTAGGCGGTGCCGTCGCTGGCGGTGTTAGTGGACGCGGAGTGGACATCGATTACGCCAGGTTCCTGCTGGTCGACGAACAGCAGGACCTCATCCTGAACCACTTCCCAGTTCGGTTCCTTGGTCATGGGATCGTCTGGAATCTTGTCGATGTAGCCCGCGGTTCTGAGATCATCGAGGGACTGGGGTGCTTTCTGCTTGTCGAACGTGAATCTCCAAATGGCGGTCCGCAATTGGGTCAGGTCGGATCGCAGCGCCCTTTCGCGAGCCGCAACAATGGAACGGCTGTAGGTCGGAATAGCAATGGCCAGCAGAATGGCGATGATGCTCAAGACGATCATCAACTCGATCAGAGTGAAACCGAGGAAGCTGCGCCGGCCGGTAGGCTTCCGTTTACCAGGTACTGTATGCTTCGCCATTGAGTGCCGTTCCGGCCGAGGAAGAGTGTGCCCGCGCAATTCCGGTTTGTTGCGGATCTACTGCATTATTGGGATCCTCCGGATCGGTTGTCCAGTCGGCTTTCCCGGTCATGGGATCGACGGGCAGCTTCGGAAGATATCCCGCAGTGACCAGATCGTCGAGGCTCTGCGGGGACTGGCCCTTATCCAATCGGTACTGTTCGATGAGACTGTCCAGTTGGAACAGATTCTGCCTGAGCACGGCTTCGCGAGCCTGAATCACGTGCTGCTGATACAGAGGTACTGCGACGGCCATGAGGATCATCATGATGCTGATGACGATCATGAGCTCAAGAAGGGTGAAGCCGCGG
>Ga0209580_10000159_pt1 | contig 45885 bp, 33 predicted proteins | sample Coa_R1_5_FD_187153 | JGI IMG/M metagenome (GOLD analysis project Ga0209580, IMG submission 187153) | Surface soil microbial communities from Centralia Pennsylvania, which are recovering from an underground coalmine fire - Coalmine... | ecosystem: Environmental > Terrestrial > Soil >... | reverse complement strand
CCGTCGGCCCCGTTGGCTTTGAAGTAGGCCAACATGTCCTTGTAAAGGTCCTCTTCGAACTTCAGATTCTTGTCGCAGGGCGTTGCGGCCGCGACCCAGAACAAGCACTTTTCACCCTGAACCGGTGGTGCGACGGTGGGCACACTTGCGGCCGCAGCTGTCGCGCTCATGCCGACAGGCGAACTAATCATCTCCGCGGCTGCTGCCGCACCGATGACCTCAAGAAATGTCCGACGCGTAGTGTCCATGGTTTTGCCCTCAGGTGGAGTCTAGCCCAGCTCGGGGTCGAACAGAGCCCCGGAAGAAAGAGGCGTGTCGAGCCTCGAGCGCGGCCTCCAATGAGCAAGGTGACGAGAGTGAATCGTACCGGGAATCTCGGATGCCGAATTGAGGAAGTCAGACTGCCTTGCTCTTGGTAAATGCACTCCGGACACGCTTCCAGGAACGACCTCAACGGTCGGCGTGAGCCGCGTTCGCCCGCATCGTACTCAGGAAAACCGTCACCGAAGGACGCGTTTTGTAAGCCGCATCGGTTTACGATCGATCCAAGTGACAGGGCGCCGACGTCCGGTGGCCATGGCACCGACTGGTGCATATAGCGTCATAGTCGCAATCCGGCACGTCAAGTTGTCGCCCAACAACACAGGATTCGATATCACATCATTTGAATCGGTTTGTCCGTTTTGCAGAATCACGCAAGAGCTCTGTCGCAGGCGAAACATGACCGACGTATTCGCAAACACCGTCGATCCGACCGGATGCTGCCCGTATCCCTCGATCTGAAAGTACGCGACGCCCTGCGCTTGTCCCTGCAGGTCGATCTGATAGTCCACCGACCGGCCGCTCTGCGTGTCAGTAACCACCTGGTTCCAGACGGTGCCGTTCAAGATCATGACGATGGACAGGGAATCGCCGACGTTGACCGACATGATCTGGCCGCCTTGGCAGCCAACAAACCCGGGCTCGCTGCCAAACGTGTTCACGTACTGCGCAGAGATCCACCATGTCGAGTGCGCCGGCGGCTGATGCCCGGGCGCGCACGACGAACCCCAGGTCAGCACGGGTTGTAGGACGCCGTTATTGATCGGAAGGAAATTTGCGCCGCCTGGGAGCGGATCCAGACCAGGCCACAGGAACAGCGTGCCTGTGGCCGGAGGCATTGGAGGGACAACGAGCGTGGTCTGCAGGCCGACGATCTCATTGCCGGCGTCAGCTTCCAAGTAGACACCCGCGAGCGTATGAGTCGGTGGATTCGTGTTGACACTCACCGTGAGCGACGCCGTCTGTCCACCGGCTCCTGCCACGATGAACGAGCAGCTGCCAGAGGACAGTGCCGTTACTAAGAAAACACCGGAAGCGGAGGACGGCGGCGACGCCGTCGCAATCCCAGCACAAGAACCTGGCTGCCCAGCGGGCGAAGTCGCAATGGTGAAAAGGCCATTGAAGTTCGTTTCTGTCGCTGTAAGCGACTGTGAGCTTCCGGCGCCGGTGCCCAGCAAAGACAAACTCTGGACGGATAGCCTGACAGGGCCGGCTGCGGGCGTCGGCGAAGGCGTGCTTCCGCCTCCGCAGGCCGGAAACGCGAGACACGAGGCGAGGGCGAGCGAGGCACGTAGCAGCAGGCTTGGGTATCGGGCCATTGTCGTTCTCGCTGCTTCCAGAAGTAGTTGTGACGATCAGGGAAGAAGAACCGAGCGGACCCGCCTGCACAGATCTCCATCGGTCAACACATCGTCAAGCATCCGTTCGTCACGTTCAAGCGCGTTTCGCCATCGGTACGAGGGCAGCGCCAGCCTTCGGCTTGGAGGCCAAGATGCGCGATAGGTCCTTCGCCCACGTTCCAGGGCCTCGCACTTCTCGGCGTCATAAGAGTAGCGGTCGTAGACGCGGGTCGCGCTCGGACCGCCTTCGACGTGGTTCAGCACGGCTGAGATGTGCTGGCGCGCGACGCCCGCTTCAGCCATGCGGCTGGCGGCCGTCCGGCGCAGATCGTGGCCACGGAACTCGAATCCCAATACGCGCGAGAGCTCCGCGCCCGCCTTCTTCGCGCGATCCTTGACGGACTCACCGAAGTGCGCGAAGACATGACTATCGGGCTTCGGCTCGCCATCGGGGCATTGCGCCCTGATGATCTCTGTAAGGTCTCACTCGGTCGGTAACGCTTTCCCCTCCGATTTGGCCAGCAATCGCTCGTCTCGTAGGGTGTCTGGCCACCGAGCGCCCCATGCGGCCGGTGGTAGTTGTAGTAGTCCTCCGCGGAGGATCTCGCTGGGCTGATCCACATGCTCCACCTCGGGAAGGTCGTGGTGATCGGCCATTCCTATGGTGCGCTCACCGCGTTGTTCCTCACGGCGAAGCATCCGGATCTGATTCGCTTGCTGGTACTCGCCGAGCTACCAGCCGTTTCCCTTCTCGATCATCTGCCCGATGCCGAAGCCAAGATAGGCCATGCCACGTTGGCGCGCACTTCGAAGTGATCAGGAATGCAGATGCCCATACCAGCGGAGCACGCGCAGCGCGCGCAGCGTGTTCCACCGGCTCGGTCGCCCCACGCCCTCGCCCGTCTCGACCGGCATAGGTCCCGGATACTGCGTCTCAAGCGGCCAACGTCCGTTGGCATCGCCCTGCTTGGACGCCACCACGTCGATCGCGTCGCTCACACGTTCGTCGGGCGTGACGCCGGCGTTGCGCAGGAACTCGAGTCCCCGCAGCACGTCGTAGTGCCACCACGTCGGGAAGGCGAAGCGGGTCCACGCGGTGCCGCCCTTGCGATCTCGCTCGATCACCTCGCCGCTCGACCGTCGCCGCATGAGTCGACGCTCGAGCAGGTACTCCTGCCCGTGGAGACGTGCAGCGGTCACGGCCGGCCGCGCTCCGGCGGCGCGTTCACATTCGAGCAGCGCCTCCAACACGCAAATCGTCGTGTTGAACGACGAGCGCGTGGAGCGCTTCGGCGCCTCGCAATTCCAGCCACCATCGGACAGCTGCTCGGAAAGCAGCCGGTCGACGACGCCGCCGACGTCCTGGCCGAAATAGGCGCCGACGGCCGCGACTTGCCCGTTGATACACGGCTCGACCTCGCCTTCAAAGAAGCTATTGCCGTCGCATTCGGGTGGACCACATCCCCGCCAGGTGACCCGCTCGCGGACAAGGTCCACTGCTCGGCGTGCCTGGTCGCTCGCCGGATCCAGACCGAAGTCGCGCAGCAGCATCAACACGTGCATCGTCGAGTTCCATCCTCGATTCCACGCCGCCTGGCCCCACAGACCATCGTTCGCCTGCAGCGCGAGCAGCTTCGCGCCTAGACCTTCAGTGGCAACCCGCGCGCGCTCGGCCGCGACGTCTCCGGTCGGTGCAGCGATCAGATCTCGCATCACTTGCCAGCGGATAGACGGGTCCGAATCGAGGAGCCAGTCGATAGCGGTCATTGCTCTCTTTTCACAACCCGATCGCCTGCCTGAGACCTCGAACCCTCGAAGACCTCGGTCTGTCTATCGAGGTCAGGCCTGCTGCGTGACATCAATCCCGTTTCTCCCAAGAACATGAGCAGTCCGTCGATGCTACTTGCGCCCGCTCCACTCTCGTCTCCCGCGAGTCCCGTTCACAGAGGCGTGTTCCCTGAATCGTACCGGTTTCCCGGAGGGCGAATCAATTGACTCGGGCAGGCTTGCCAATTCTTGCTAATCCATCCGGGACACGCGTCCGGGAACGGCCTCAAACCGACCGACACAGGAACAGCCGACCCCAATTGTCCGGGGTCGACTGCGATCGACCACGATGTCGCTGAACTCTGCAGACCTCTGCCCAACGCCTTGGGCTCGAGACGACGAGAACGGGCGAAGCTAGCCGAAGGCGCGGCGATTGCCGCCCGCGGGCAATTCAGTCGGAAAAGTGGCCTGGGTTACCTGCCGTGGGAATGACGCGTCAACGAAGGCCCGAGGGCGGGCTCAGTCGATGGTGACGGGGCGCGTCGCCTGTTCGTTGACGCGGAGCTGGAAGATGTCTGGCCGCGCGTAGTGTCCCACGACGTCGAAATCGTACTTCGCCCTGGAGATCTCGGCGAGGTCGATCTCGGCTGTGAGGATGCCGTGCTGGTTGTAGAGGGGACCGGCGAGCACCTGACCGAGTGGGCCGATGATGGCGCTCCCGCCGCGCATGATCACGGTGTCCGGGTCGTTGCCCTGCACGGCGGCGTAATCGGGCGGGCAGTCGCCGCGACGCAGATGTTGACAGGCGGTCAAGACGAAGCAGCGACCCTCGAGCGCCACGTGTTGCATCGTCGACAGCCAGGTATCGCGATCGTCGGCCGTGGGGGCGCAGTAGAGCTCGATGCCTTTCGCGTACATCGTCATGCGGAGCAGCGGCATGTAGTTCTCCCAGCAGATAACGGCGCCGAGCTTGCCGAGCGGCGTGTCGAACACCGGCATGGTGGAGCCGTCTCCGTAACCCCAGACGATCCGTTCCATGGCGGTGGGCATCACCTTGCGGTGCCTGCCGAGGAGCGTGCCGTCGGGCGCGAAGAAGAGTGCCGTGCAATACAGGGTGCCGATCTCGCGCTCGATCACCCCGAGGACCAGATACACGCCGTGGGTCTTGGCCGTCGTCGCCAGCGCATTCGTCGCCGGACTCGGCACCTCGATCGCACTGTCAAAGTAGCGTCGAAAGGCGTCGCGTCCCTCCGGCGACCGCATCCCGACGCGCGCGCCAAAGTCGAGCCCCTTCGGGTATGCGGACAGAAACGCCTCCGGGAAGACAACGAGGGTCGTCCCCTCGCCCGCCGCCTGCGCCGTAAGATCGTTGATCTTTTCTAAGGTGGCGTGGCTGTCGAAAACGACTGGCGCGTCTTGGATAACGGCGGCTTTGAAAGTGCTCATCGACGCGGAGTGTACCACCCGTCAATGCGCATCATCGTGGTCCTCCGCCGTGTCCGGACTGGTCGTGACGCCGCAGCTTCAGAGCCATGAGCCGCGGGAGCGGGAGGATGAATGCCACGACCATCGCCACATAGCCACTGACCGCCAGCCACGGGCTGGCGAAGGCGATGCCGGTGAGAGCCGCCATCGCCAAGGGCGCTGGCGCCCAGGCGAGGGTGTGTGCGCGGCGTTGGCGCGCGTTGAGGGCCGGCGACGTGAGCTTGGCCACGTACGCGCCGTACCACCACACGAGGTTGTACGCGACCCCGCCGACGGTGGCAGCCGCGCCGTAGAAGACGGCGGCGACCACCTGATTGTCTGCGTTACCGAGCCACGCGCCGAGGACAGCCGTCGGGATGGGAATGAACGCGACGCCGAAGAGCAGGTACAGGAGGTTCAACCAGGTGAGGGTGTGATCGGCGTGGGAGAACGTCGCGAACATGACCCGGTGATTCGCCCAGTTGATCCCTCCGAGCATGAAACTCAGGACGAACGCGAAATAGCTCCTCCACTGCTCAGACAGGAGCACCAGCAGTCCCCGGCCGGCGTCAGCGTCGTTCGGATGCGGGATGCGGATCGCGACGACCAGGAGCGTGATCGCGAACGCGAACACGCCGTCGCTGAACGCACCAATACGACCGAGGGTAGGGTCGCCCGTGTCGTGGTCGGTCATGGCGTGTCCAAGAATACCGCGCCAGTCTCCGAGCCCCTGGCGAGCTCCAGTACGCCCGCCTCGGGGGCGCCACGCGTGGGCTGGCTGGGCCGAACGACCAGCGGTCGACCCCTGGCTGGTCATGTGGTGCGTTTGCGGTAGCTCCCTTCGCGTAGCTCGTCGACGAGCCCGGAATGCGTCGGTTGCCAGCGGAGTTCCTCCCGAGCCTTGGCCGCGCTCATGCACTGATCGAGCAGGAGGACGTCGGCGAAGTCGTCGCCCACGCGCGCGCGGATCTCTTCGTCAGAGCCGGGGACGGCGCCTGGAGCACCGACCGCAACCGCGGCCGCCTCGGTGAGCTGAGCGACCGTAGGGTTCCGTCCGTCACCCACGACGTAGTAGCCTCGTGCCGGCTCGGACTCGAGCACGCGCCGGAAGAAGTCCGCCAGATCGTCGACGTGGACGGTTGACCAGTGCTGCTGCCCGGAGCCGATCATGATCAGGTTCCCAGCGGCGTCCTTCGGCGAGCCGAGGAGCAGCCCAGGTAACCCCCCGCCGCCGTCCCCGTAGGCCACGCTCGCGACGATGACCACGCCGCGCATGCCGGTGGCATCGACGATGCGGCGAGCGAGCGGCTCCCTCCAGGCCACGAGTGCCGGCGCCTTGATCGGCGAGTCCTCCCTGATCGACGCGTTGTCGCCGTAAATCCACGCGCCGCTGATATGGAGATAGGGCTTGCCGGTGCCGGCGAACGCCTCGATCGCCGCGTCGGCAACCGCCGCATCCAGGCGTGCGCTCGTCTGGTCACCAGGACTTGCGGTGTGGATGGCCCCATCGGCGTCCTTCAGCAACCTCACGACGGCGGGGCGGTCGTAGAGGTCGACCATCGCCGGAGTGCCCCCGCGGGCGGTCACGGTTTCAGGCATGTCACGGACGATCCCGGTCACCTGATGGCCGTGCGCTTGTAGTTCGGCGAGGATGTGCGATCCGATGAACCCTTTTGCGCCGGTGAGTGCGACTCTCATTGGTGACTCCTTCCTCCTTCCGGTGGATCGCCGACTCCGTTACTGCAGGGTGGGCCTTCTGAGCGGCAGTTCGTCCCTGCGAGCCCAGATGACGACGGCCACGCCGACGAGCAGGACCGCCGGTGGAACCGCTGAATCTCCGACGATGAACACCTGCGCCAGGATCGCACCGATCATGGTGGGCACGAGGGCCAGCGCGCCGAACACGACGAAGGCGGGTACCAGCAGTGCGACGGCTGAACCGACCTCGACGAGCCCCGTGACGTACCGGAACCACTGCCCGATCCCGATGACGCTAAACAATGCCACCATCGGGGCCGCCCCCAACAGCTTCGAGCCACCGGCCAGCAGGAACATGCCGGCGAGCCCAATCTGGACCGCCCAGAGGGCGATGACCGCCGCGCGACCCCGGCGAACAGACGACGGGCGCGTGAGTGAGAGTGAAACTGCCATGATCGGCCTCCTCTAAGACGGTTACGACGAATTCCTCAGGACCAGGCGCGCGTGGGTCCGTGGTCAGGCGACCTGCGCTTCGACCTGCCGCACGGCTTCGATCTCGGCCTCGATGTCCACGCGATCGCCGACCATCACGCCGCCGGTTTCGAGCGCCTGGTTATACGTGAGCCCGAAGTCCCTACGATCGATGGACGTCTTGGCGGTGAACGCCGAGCGCACGTTGCCCCACGGGTCCTTCGCCTGACCGTGCTGCTCGACGCGAAGCACGACCTCGCGCGTCGTCCCTTTGATGGTCAGATCGCCGATGACGTCGATCTCCGCGTCGGCACGCGGTTCCACGCGGCGGCCCACGAACCGCAACTCGGGGTACTGGGCGACGTCGAAGAAGTCGGGCGACTTGAGGTGCGCGTCGCGCTGGTCGACCCCCGTATTGATGCTCGACGCATCGATGGTGACGGAGACCGTCGCCCGCGAGAAATCACCGTCTGGCACGTGAACGCTGCCCGACCACCGGGCGAACGTGCCGCGCACCTTGGCGATCACGAGATGGCGGACGGAAAAGTGAACGCTCGAATGGCTGCTGTCGATTTCCCAACGTTCGGTCCTCATGGCCCCTCCTGATGTCCTGTCCAATTCGCTGGACGCCACGGGTTGTCGCAAGTGCAGTGCCAGGAACACAAACAGTGTGTTTTCAGTTACTTACAGGTAGAGACCGCTGAACGAGACATGCGCAGGCTATCGAAATGATAGGCTGGACTCTCAGTTTGACAGGCGAGGAGAAACACCATGCGGGCCGCCGATCTCGACATTCATGAGCTCCTGCACTTTGCCGCCGAGGGGGGCGTCATTACGTTCGCCGGCGAGCGCGTCCTGCTCCTGGACGCGGTGGCGCTGGGTCTCCTCAGACGGGAATTGATTGAGACGCTCGGCACCACAGTGGCGCGCACGGTGCTCACCAGGTTCGGCTACGCGCACGGCTGGCGCGTGGCCGAGATGCTCCGCCAGGGATTTCCCTGGGATAGCGAAGAGGAGTGGAGAAAGGCGGGCGCGCGCCTCCACACGATTCAAGGGCTCGTGCGCGCGGAGGTGACCCAGGCCACGTTCGACAGTGCCGCGCCAGGGGCGGAAGGCATCTGGCACGACTCGTACGAGGCCGAGCAACACTTGCTGCATCTCGGTCAGTCAGACGAGCCGGTGTGCTGGACGCTCACGGGTTTCGCCAGCGGCTACATGTCGTGTGTCTACGGCAAAGAGATCATCGCCGTCGAGACGCGTTGCCGCGGCAAGGGGGACGCGGTCTGCCGCCCCGTGGTCCGTTCGAAGGAGCAGTGGGGCCCCGAACTGGCCGCGCATCTGCCGTTCTACGAGAAGGCCTGCCTGGATTCTGCGTTGACGCATCTGACCGAGACGCTCAAGAAGACGGAGCGGGAGTTGCGGTCTCGCCGCGCGCTTCGGCCGAACGATCCCGTGATCCCGAGCGGGCTCGTGGGCTCGAGTGCGGCCATGCAACGGACCCTCGATCTGGCGCGACGCGTCGCGCGAGTCGATTCCACGGTCCTCATCACGGGCGAGAGCGGCGCAGGCAAGGAACGCATCGCCCGGTTCATTCACGACGAATCCGCGCGGGCGGCCGGCCCCTTTCTCGCGATCAATTGCGCGGCGGTACCCGAGACCCTGCTGGAATCCGAGCTCTTCGGTCATGCGAAAGGGGCCTTCACCGGCGCGTCGCAGGATCGCGCGGGTCTCTTCGAGGCCGCCACCGGGGGCACGTTGCTGCTTGATGAGATCGGCGACGTCCCGCCCGCCATGCAGGTGAAGCTGCTGCGCGTCCTCCAAGAGCGCGAGGTGCGGCGCGTGGGCGAAAACCGCTCGCGGCCCATCAACGCTCGGGTGTTGGCAGCGACGAATCGCGACCTGCTGACCGACGTGCACGGGGCCCGCTTCCGTCAGGATCTCTACTATCGGTTGCGCGTGGTGGAGATCCTCGTCCCGCCGCTGCGCGAGCGGCGGGAGGATGTGCTGCCGCTCGCCCGGCAGTTGCTGGCCGCGACGGCCAAGCGATTCGGCAAGAAAGTCCCCTCCCTCACGCCTGACGCCGCACACCTCCTGCTGCGGTACGGGTGGCCCGGGAACGTGCGCGAGTTGGAGAATGCGCTGGAACGGGCGGTGGCGCTCGCCCGATCAGATCGTCTTGACGTCGACGATCTGCCGCCGGAAGTGGGTGCGGCGCCGCCCATCGGTCCGGTGCCGGGCGACCTTCGGACGCTGGCCGCGGTCGAACGCGAGTACATTGCGGCCGCGCTTCGGGCCTCCGGCGGCAACCGCGCCAAAGCGGCCGAGCAACTCGGCATCGGGGTGGCCACGCTGTACCGAAAGTTGAAACAGGACACCGCTGCCGGACTCGACGATCATCAGACATGAAACTAAGAGGGCGCCCGCTTTGATGGCGATTGCTATGAATGCCGCCTAGGGTTCCATGCCTTGTGGACGAACACGAGCGACGTCAGCGCCAGCCGAGCGCCGGTGCGACGTACTTCAGGATGCTCTCGATCACGTGCGCGTTGTAATCCACACCGAGCGTGTTCGGTACGGTCAGCAGCAGCGTGTCCGCCGCGGCAATCGCTTCGTCGGCTGCGAGTTCCTTGATGAGCACGTCGGGTTCGGCGGCGTACGAGCGACCGAAGACGGCGCGCATGTTGTCGATATAGCCCACGTGATCGCGATCGCGCGAGTCGCGTCCGAAATACGTCCGGTCGCGGTCGTTGACGAGCGGGAAGATGCTGCGCGAGACCGACACGCGCGGTTCGCGCCGGTGGCCCGCTGCCTTCCACGCCTCGCGGTACGCCTCGATTTGCCGCCGCTGCTGGACGTGCAGCGGCTCGCCGCTCTCATCCTCCTTCAGCGTCGAGCTCTGGAGGTTCATGCCGAGCTTCGCCGCCCACTGCGATGTCGCGTTCGAGGCAGAGCCCCACCAGATGCGATCGCGCAATCCTTCCGAATGCGGCTCGACGCGAAGCAGCCCGGGCGGGTTAGGGAACATCGGCTGCGGATTAGGCTTCGCGAACCCGTCTCCTTTCAGGACGTCGAAGAACCTCTCCGCGTGGCGGCGCGCCATGTCGGCATCGCTCTCGCCCGAGGCGGGCGCGTTGTCGAAGTGGCGCCAGCCGTCGATCACCTGCTCCGGCGAGCCCCGGCTGATCCCAAGCTGGAGCCGGCCGCCCGCAATGAGGTCGGCCGCGCCCGCGTCCTCTGCCATGTACAGCGGATTCTCGTAGCGCATGTCGATCACGGCCGTCCCGATCTCAATCGTGCGCGTCCGCGCGCCGATGGCGGCCAGGAGCGGAAAGGGCGAGCCGAGCTGCCGCGCAAAATGGTGGACACGGAAGTACGCGCCGTCAGCGCCCAACGCCTCGGCGGCGACGGCCAGCTCGATGGACTGGAGCAGCGAATCGGCCGCGGACCGAACCTGCGAGCCGTACGAGTCCGTCCAATGCCCGAACGACAAGAATCCGATCTTCTTCAACGGTGCCTGTCCTCAGGCGATTGTAATTCTGACCAGTCGTGGAAGCGCTTGCGGATCAAGACGCAGCGGTCGGTCAAGAGGTGCTGGCGCGCGCCGTCTTCAAGGTGCCGCCCACCAAAGGCGAGGCAAGATCGCTCATCGGGATGCTCCGCCGACGGGTGGACGTTCGAGGGCCTGGCGATCCCATTTCGCGAGATCGGCGGCGTGCGTATAGGTTGACTCGACAAAGGCCCGAATCGAGGCCTCGGGCGACTCGACGGTTCGGACGGCCTCATATGGCAGGATAAACTCGCCGAGTTCCCGATGGTAGAACGCCGCGTCAGGTTGGATGGCAGCGTCCCGCAGTCCGGACGGCTCGGGCACCGCATAGGCGTAGAAGGCCGGCTCCCACACGGGCGCGCTGCCGGGCCAGAAGCCGTGGCTGATCACCTCATGCGAATATGCCTCACGCATGAAGGCCGGCCCCTCGCGCGGCGGCGCGGGTCTGCCCGAGAACCGCGTGACGGCCAGATCGAAGCCGCCCCAGAAAAAATGTGCCGGACTGCTCTTCCCGATGAAGGAGCATCGACTCTCTGTGAGGACGTCCTCGACGGCCGTGAGAATGCGCCAGAAGCGGGTCGCAAACATCGGGTCGTACGATTTATGCACGGTGTCCTGGTCGAAACGTATCGGCGACGGTATCTCCACCGGCATGCGCCAAATCGTGACCCCGAGTCCCATGTCGCGGAGAACGGCCATCACCTCGCCATAGAAATCCGCGACGGTCCGCGGCCGAAGGAGCACCGCCCGCTCACTGCCGTCAGACGTCCGGATGACCAGCTGGTGGTCAACGAAATCGAACTCCATCGTGAACGACCGATCCCCGTGCACGAGCCGTCGTGTGACGAGACCGTGGGGGCTGACCTGCAGGGCGACGCCCCAGCTGTGATTCAAGGGCGGCGCGAGCGCGAGGGCAATCTTGCCGACGATTTGCGCCCACATGTGCAGCGTGGCGTACGTGTCCTTCCAGTCGGAGTACGGCAAGGCCGGCCAACGATCCTCGACGTTCGGGGCCACGTTTCACCAGCCTATCGCGGTTCGGGTGTCACGACCTCCGGATGCTTCCGAAGATAGGCCTTCACGAACGGGCACCGGGCGATCACGCGCAGCCCTTGGGCCCGTGCCGATTCGAGCGCCGCTTTCGCCAGCGGTGGGCGGTGCATCCGTCGCAGCGCACCGCGCGACGTCGTGTCAGGAGGACCGTGTGACGCGCAGCTTCGACAGCTTCTCCGAACGTGAAATCCTGGCCCTGGCCATTTCCCTCGAAGAAGAGGACGAGCGGGTGTACGCCGACTATGCGGAACGCCTCCGCGCCGACTTTCCGGCGTCGGCAGCCGTGCTCGACGGCATGCGCCAGGAGGAGTCCGTGCACCGCGCCCGCCTGCTCGAGCGCTACCGGCTGCGGTTCGGCGATCACGTGCCGCTCATCCGGCGTCAGGACGTTCGCGGCTTCGTTGCGCGCCGCTCACCGTGGTTCGTCCGGTCGCTGGGACCGGAGGTGATTCGACGCCAGGCGGCCGCGGCGGAGGTCGAGAGCCGCCGCTTCTACGAGCGCGCCGCCGCGCGCACCACCGATCCGGCGACGCGCCAGTTGCTCGACGACCTGGCGCAGGCCGAACGCGGCCACGAGGAGCGGGCGGACGCGCTCGAACGCGAGCTCCTCACCTCCGGAGCGCGAAAGGACGAAGAGCGGGCCGTCCGGCGGCTGTTCGTCCTCCAGATCGTCCAGCCCGGCCTCGCCGGCCTGATGGACGGATCGGTCTCGACGCTCGCGCCGGTGTTCGCCGCCGCGCTGGCCACGCGGCAGAGCCATGACGCCTTCCTCGTCGGACTCGCCGCGTCGGTCGGAGCGGGTATCAGCATGGGCTTCGCCGAAGCGCTGTCGGATGACGGCTCACTGACCGGGCGCGGACACCCGTGGGCCCGCGGTGCCATTGAGGGCGGCATGACGGCCATCGGCGGCATCGGGCACACGCTGCCGTTCCTCATTTCGGACTTCCACGTCGCCCTGATTGCCGCCACCGCGGTCGTGCTCGTCGAGCTGGCGGCCATCAGCTGGATCAGGCACCGCTACATGGACACGCCGCCGCTCACGGCCGCCGTGCAGGTGGGCTTCGGCGGCGCGCTCGTCTTCATCACCGGGCTGTTGATCGGATCCTCCTGAGCCGTTGCACTCGCCTTTAGGCGGTCATCGGTTATGGCAGGAGGACCACCTTGGAGCCGGCGGTGCCCGCCTGGACGGCTTGGTACGCCTCAGCGACCGCAGCCAGCGGAAATGTCAGCAGCGCTGGCGGTGTGAGCACGGACGTGTCGAACCCGGTGCGCAACTCGTCGAGGATCTCTGCAGACGCCGTCACGTCGTACTTGATCGTATCGACGCCATGAAGCGTATCAAAGACGACGTCGGCTCCGTTGCCGCTTGTCAGCTCGAACACGGTCTTCCTGAGGTACGCCGTGAGCGCACCGAATGTGTCCAGTCTCAAGGCTTTCATGCGGAGTCGCCGGGCGGGTATTCTACGCCCGCCGCACCGGTACCTCTCCCGCTCTCTAGGGGACGCGCCATGAGCGTGGCCGATGTGAGGGATTGGAATGGTCGTGTCAAGCACCACGCCGCGAATGGGGGACCCGGCCAGCCCGTGGAGGCCACTCCGGAATCACATCTTCCGTGATCTGCTGCTGGCTAACTTCGCGTCTGACATCGGGGCCTTCATGCAGACCGTCGGCGCGGCCTGGCTCATGCTGTCGCTCGGCGTCGGCCCCGTGTACATCGCACTGATCCAGACCGCTTCGACGCTCCCGTTCTTCCTTTTGGCCCTGCCGGCGGGAGCCCTGGGCGACATCGTGGACCGCCGGCGACTCATCCTGGTCACCGAATACTGGATGCTCGCGGCCGCCGTCGCGCTTGCCGTCGCCACGCTGCTCGGCGTGATGTCGCCGTGGCTGCTGCTGGGGCTCACCTTCCTCCTGTCGGCCGGCGACGCGTGCGAGGCGCCCTCGTGGCGTTCGCTCCTGCCGGACCTCGTGGCGCGAGAGGACCTCCCGCCCGCCAATGCGCTGAATGGCATCGAGTTCAACCTGGCCCGGGCCGTCGGCCCCGCGCTCGCGGGCCTGATCATCGCCGCGACGGGCGTCGGCGCGGCGTTCGTCCTCAACGCCCTCTCGTTCCTCGGTGTCATCGTGGTCATTACCCGATGGAAGCGGCCGACCCGGCGAAGCGAGGCGCCGGCCGAGACCCTCGGCGGCGCCACGGTCGCCGCCCTTCGCTACGTTCGGCACTCGCCGGCGATTCGCGCCCTGCTCGTCCGCACCGGCGGCGTGATGTTTTTCGGGACCGCGCTCATGGCGCTCCTGCCCATTGTCGCGCAGCGGATCACTCACAGCTCGCTCGGTTACGGCCTGCTCCTGGGATGCTTCGGGTCAGGCGCCGTGCTCGGGGCGGTCCTCCTGCCGCGCGTTCGGGCGCTGCTCTCGGTGGAGGCGACGCTGTCAACCGCACTGGCCGTTCTCAGCGTCACGCTCGTCGCCGCCGGCACGCTGCAGCGCTTCGCCGGGCTCGGCCCACTCATGGTCTGCGGAGGCGCGGCCTGGATGACCTTCATTTCGGTCCTGACGACGATGGTGCAGCAACTGGCACCGGCGTGGGTCCGGGCACGCGTGCAGGCCGTGTTCCTCCTGGTCTTTCAGGGAAGCCTGGCGCTCGGGAGCCTGGCCTGGGGTCTGGTCGCGGAGCACGAAGGCCTAGCCTTCGCCTTGTTGGCGGCGGGGACGGGAACGGCCGCCATGATGCTGCTTCGCTTCGTGACACCGATGCCCAGCGCCGACGTGGATCTGACGGCGTGGAATCATTGGCCGGCGCCGAAGGTCGCGGATACCTTGCACACGGACCTCGATGACGGCCCGGTGCTCATCACGCTCGAGTACCGTGTCGATCCCGAACGCGCGGCCGCATTCGTCAAGGCAGCCCATCGATTAGGCCGCCTGAGGCGCCGCGACGGCGCGTCACGCTGGGGTCTCTATCGAGACACCGAGTCGCCCGATCGGTACGTCGAGACCTTCATCGTCAATTCCTGGGCTGAGCACTTACGCCAGCACACGCGATCGGTGAAAGCCGATCATGCCGTCGAGCAAGCCGTCCACCGGTCAACACGCGAGGCACCGACCGTCCGACACTTCGTGTATGCAGACAGGGATCGGTAACGAGAGCCTGAACCGGCGACAGTTCCAGTCGATGCTCCGGCCGAGCTGGACGCTGCACGTGCCGGGCACTGACGGCATGGTCCCGTGCAGCGGTTTGGTCGTTGACGCCGCGAAGGCCCTGAAGGTGTTAAACGCGGTCGACACGGGCGGATGAGGCGTTGCAGGCATCCGCGGAACGCCGAGTCGAGCCCGTTGTTCCTTGTGAAGCAGAAACTCACACTCGCGCTCCTGAGACGGTCACGATCTGCCTCGGGGTCACACCGGGTCACAACGGCGAGGATGACCCTCTCCTGGACGCCGGTGGAACTGGGGCGTCTCGCTAACATTTGCTAATCCGTCGCCGGCTCCAGTTTCACACGATCAGTCGGCCGGCTTGCGTGTCCAACAGATTCCGGACCTTCCCGACCAGCGCCGTCGCCGTGAACGGCTTCTGAAGAAACCACATCCCCGCGTCCAGCACGCCATGATGCACGATCGCGTCATCGGTGTAGCCGGACATGTACAGCACGCGGCACTCGGGATGGCACTCCGTCAGTCGAGTCGCCAGGTCGCGTCCGTTCATGCCTGGCAGCACGACGTCCGTGAGCACCAGTTGAATGCGTCCGCGGTGCGACTGCGCGAACTCGATCGCTGGCGCCGGCTCACCCATCGCGTGGACCGTGTACCCGCGCAGGGTCAGCACGCGCTGCGCGAACTCTCGGACCGCCCGTTCGTCCTCGATCAGGAGAATGGTCTCGTCGCCGTCCGTGGCGCCGGCGTCGTTTGAGATCGGTGCTGGCGCATCATTGGCCTCATCGGTTCGTGGCAAGTACACCTTGAAGGTCGTGCCCCGACCGACTTCGCTGTACACCCAGACATGACCCCCGCTTTGACTCACGATGCCATGGACGGTGGCCAGGCCAAGGCCCGTTCCCTGCCCGACCGGCTTGGTCGTAAAGAAGGGCTCGAACATGCGTTGCTGCGTGGCGGCGTCCATGCCGTGGCCCGAGTCGCTGACCGCCAGGACCACGTGCAGTCCAGGCCGCACGCCCGCGTGCTGCCGACTGTAGGCCTCGTCGAGGACGACATCCGACGTCTCAATCGTGAGATGTCCGCCGTTCGGCATCGCGTCGCGCGCGTTCACCGCCAGATTGACGAGCACCTGCTCCAGCTGCCCCGTGTCGGCCTTCACCGAGCCGTGATCCGCGACCACCGTTTTGAGGTCGACGGCCTCGCCGAGCAGGCGGCGCAGCATGGGGGTGAGCTCTCTCACCACATCACCGAGGCGAAGGGTGCGGGGCGCCAGAATCTGTTTGCGACTGAACGCCAGCAATTGTCGGGTGAGGCCCGCGGCGCGGTCCGCGGCCTGGCGGATTTGATCGACATCGCGGCGGCGCTCGTCCGGTTCGGGAAGGCTATCCCAGAGGAGGCCTGCATAGCCGTGGATCGCCGTCAGGAGGTTATTGAAATCATGGGCAATCCCGCCGGCGAGCTGGCCAATGGCCTCCATCTTCTGCGACTGGCGGAGCTGATCCTCCAGGGACCGACGCGCCGTGATGTCGCGAGCTACGCCCAGCAAGCCAATCGCCTGTCCCGCGTCATCGCGGATGAGCGTCGTGTTGAGGCTGACCAGTAACCGGGTCCCGTCTTTCCGGCGGTTTGGGACTTCGCCCTCCCAGCCGCCGCGCCGCGTTCCCCGGGATAGTTCGTCGAAGAGATCGTCCGACCCGTCTGGCGGCCGTAGGAGAGCTGGCGTCTGGCCGATCACCTCGCCTTCCGTGTAGCCATACGTCTCGAGGAAGGCACGGTTCACGAACGTGAATTGGTCGTTCAGGTCCGTCACGCTCACCATCTCGCTCGTGGATTCAATGGCCCTCGCGAGCAAACGGATGCGTTCGTCGGCGCGCTTTCGGTGGGTGATGTCTTGAGCCGCCCCCACGTACTGCACCACCTTCCCGCTCGCGTCGGCCACCGGGAAGCCACGATCCCAAATCCAGCGCACGTCGCCGTCGGGCCGGATGATGCGGTATTCGTGATCGAAGGGACGTCCGAGCGGTTCGAGCTGCAACGTTGCGAGGACGCGCGCACGGTCGGCCTCGTGCACGGCCTCAAAGAAGGACCGTGGGTTCTCGTGCAGGCTCGCGCACGTGCGCCCCCACACCCGTTCGTAGCCGGGACTCACGTAGACGATCTTGGTCATACCGACATCGGCAATCCAGAACACCTCAGTGATGCTCTCCGCGATCAGGCGAAATCGGGCTTCGCTATCACGCAGAGCCGTCTCGGCGCGCTTCCGATCGGACACATCGCGAGCGATCGTGGAGAGGTAGGCGACGTGGCCGGTCGCGTCACGATGCACGACGGACACCTGCGACACGGGAATGACGCGCCCGCTTCTCGACACATACTCGCTCTCGCCACTCCACGAGCCTTCGCGGTCTGCGGTGGGCAGCACGACCCTCTGAAAGTGCTCCTGAAAGACGGGCGTCCGAAACGCCAAGAGGGAGTCCACGGGTTCCGCGTCGCCAATCTCCAGCGCACGTCTCACGGCCCGATTGAGGTACGTCGGCGGGCCGTCCGGCTGGCCGATCGTCACGAAGTCCGACGCGGCGTCGAGGATGCCCGCCAACTGGGCTCGCGAATCCTCGACCTGCTTGCGGGCGATCCCGCCGGCGATCGTCCGCGCGACCGATACCAGCGACTCGAGGGTCCGGTCGCCGAGGGGCGCGCGCGCACACGTCGCCATCACGCCGACGACTTGTTCGTTCACGACCAGCGGGTACGCGGCACAAGCGAGAAGGTCGCCATCGTTTGGCCACAATCGATGGCGCAGGTCCGGGTGTGTTCGAACGTCCTCCGCGAGCAGCGGCGTTCGCGTGGTCGCGATGCGTCCGACCTCTGCATGCCCGACCGGCAGTACGTCGTAGGAGCCATCGAACGGTGAGACCGGGCCGACGCTGGCCTGACGTTCGAGCACCGGCTCAGCGGCATGCATCGTCCAGATACTGACGTGGGCGGCCGGGAGGTGCTGGACGATGGCCGCGGCGCATCGTTCCAGGACCTCGCGCAGCGGCCCACCCTCAGTGACGACGTTGGCCACCTCGGCTAGACCAGTCGCATGGCGCGCCCGCTCGAGCAGGCGCTGGTGCCCTTCCTGAATTTGCCGGACCATGCCGTTGAAGGCCGCCCCGAGCCGGCCGATCTCATCGGGTCGCGTCTCCGACACCCGGCGAGCATAGTCGCCGGCGGCGATCGCTTCCGACGCGCTGGTCAGGACGGACAGGGGGCTGACAATCCGACTCGTGACGACGGCGCTCCCGAGGCCGGCGAGAGAGACAAACGCGAGCGCGATCAGCGCCGTGCTCTCCACGAACCCCCGAGCTTGCGCGGTCACAGGCGCGCGCGGAAAGCTGACCCAGACAAGCCACGGCGTGCCGACGACGGGACTCAGGGCGCCGAGACGGTCTTCGCCGCCCGCGGACCGGTAACGACGGTATCCCGTCCCCGCCAAGTCGATTGGGGGCGCAGGCACGAGGGTCGTCAGGTCGGTCCATTGCTCGGCACCGCGGCCGCCGAGTTCGAGTCTGGCGCCGGCCCCCATGAGGCGGTCGATGGCGTCGGATTGCGTGCCCGAGCTGACGGGTCGTCGGATGACGACGTAGCCAGGGACGGCAGCCGCCTCGGCCTCGGACGCGCGAACCGGCTCGGCGATGGTGGAGACGATCGTGCGGTCAGCGATTTGATCGAGCCGCAGGCCCGCTCCGGTCGACGGCAACGCCTGAGGAAACGTCGCCTCGATCGCGGGCGCGCTGGAGATGGCCAACACGCGACCGCCCGCGACGCTCCAGAGCTCCGTCATCTGGTGGCCTGCCGTGACGAGCGAGCGGAGCTCGGTCTCGGCCGCGGCGCGCGTGTCTGGAGACGGCTCAAGCAAGAAGTGTCGAATCGCCGGATCGGCGGCGACTCGACGCATGTCGTTCGTCCGCTGCCGCGTCGACGCCAACAAGCCGGCCAGCTGCTCGGCTGCCCCTTGCGCGCGTTCACCGGCCGTCCGAAGAAGCGCGCGGTCGATTTGGTAGTAGGCGATGGACAAGAACCCGGCAAAGACGACGGCAATCACTCCTGAGACGAGAAACGGCAAGCGCCAGCGAATGGACTGAAGCGCCGGCCGCTGTGCGGCGGGTGCCGCAGACGAAGCATGGGACATGGGGGGGTGTCTCTAGGCTTATCGCCCCTCCTCCCGGTGGTCGATAGGGCTGGGGACACGCGCGCTCAACTCCGTCGAGCACGGTCGCCCGTGACACATTTGGCATCCACTGCGGAACTCGAGAGGACTCTCAAGACATCGACTTCCTGGCAGCCATTCCGCGCGTCGCGGTCGCCGGCAGCGGCTCGCGTCGTGTCACGACGCGCGTAGCGCTTCCACCGGACTACTCGATCCGGCTCGTATGGCCGGCGCGATCGCGGCGGCAACGCCGGCCACCAGCAACGCGCCGGCTGCCGCCGCAAAGCTCGCCGGGTCGGTCGCGCTCAGCCCAAAAAGAAGGCCTGCCATCATCCGCGCGACACCAGCCGCCATCCCCGAGCCCAGCACGACGCCGGCGACGACCGGGAAGAGGCCGCCCTCGAGGACGGCACGCCGCACGCGCGAGGGCGACGCACCGAGCGCCATGCGAATCGCGAACTCCGCGCGCCGCCGGGCGACCGCATACGAGACGACGCCGTACACACCCACGCTTCCAAGCATCAGCGCGAGCGCAGCGAAGAGACTGACAAAAAAGCGAAGCCGACTGGACAACAGGAGAGAGTTGTCAACGACCTGTTGCAGCGTCTCGACTCGCGTCACCGCGACCTGCGGGTCCAGCTCGCCAACCAGCCGTCGCACGCTCGGGAGAAGCGACGTGACGTCACCGTCACTTCGGACGACGAGGACGGCCGTCAAGGCGTACGTGTGCTGCGTCAGCGGCACGAACATCGCAAACGGCGGCGCGCTCGTCAGACCAGTGAAGCGAACCTCGCGCAGGACGCCCACGACGACTCTGGAAATCGGGGTGCCGCTGTACGCGGTCGTGATCCGCTTTCCAATCGCCCTTTCACGGGGCCACATGTGCTTGGCAAACGACTCGTTGATCACGGTCACCGGCAGGCTGGTGGCGACGTCGGTCGAGTCGATCCAGCGACCCTCGAGGAGGCGGAAGCCCATGGCGTCGAGGAGGCCCGGAGTCGCCGTGCGATAGAGCGCGCTCGGTCGGTTCGTGCCGAGGAGATCGGGGCGGCCTTCGACGGTGACCGGACCCTGATAGAAGAGATCTCTCAACGGCAAACGGCTCGTCAATCCAACGGCGCGAATGCCGGGCAGGGACCCCGTCCGACGCACAGTCTCATTCAAGAATGCTCTCATCGCCGCATCCGGCGTCTTATCGCTGGCCTCCAGCGTCAGCGTCGCCGCGTGCTGCGGGTCGAATCCGGGGTCGCGCGAGTGAAGCTCCGCGAGCGACCGAATCAGTAGCATCGCGCCGGTGACGAGGAGCACCGCCACGGCCACCTGCCCGACGACGATGGCGTCGTGAACGCGACGCGTTCCGCGATGGAGGCCGCCGTCACCGCGTTCGCGTCCCACCGCCGCGTCGAGTCGGCCACGTACGAGGTTTCTCACCGGCGCATACGAGACCGCGAACCCGACGACAAGTCCCAACGCGAGCGCGGCGGCGAAGGTGGCCCAGCCCACGGCCGTCGCCTCGCCGAAGCCGTCGCGCAACGGAAGCCTCGCGAGGAGAGCGCGATGGCCCGCGATCGCCATTGCCGTTCCCGCGATCGCCGCGCAGAGTCCCAACACCATTGACTCGACCACAATCTGGCGCGCGAGTCGCGAACGTCCGGCGCCGAGCGCCGCCCGCATGGCAAACTCCGCGCGGCGGTCGGTCGTCCGCGCGAGCACGAGCGCAGCGGCATTGGCGCACGCAACGACCAGGAGCAGCGCGACGGTACCCAGCAACAGCATCAGCGGCTGACGCGTCTCACCCACGAGATACTGATGCACGGGCGTCGTCGACGGGTTCTTCGTCTTGTCGAAGGCCTTTGGATAGACGAAGCGCTCGCCCAATGCGCGAGCGAGACGCTGCACGTCGGACTCGACGAGCGCCGCGCCCGCGCCCTCGCGCGCGCGCGCGACGAGACTCAGGTAGCCGACGTCACGATAGGCCGGTGAGCTCGGGTCGAGACGGAGCGGCAGCCATGCTTTGACCTGCGGCGTTGGAAAGAAGAACCCTCGAGGCATCACGCCGACGATCCGCACCTCTTCCCCATCGATCAGCACCGATCGGCCGACGACGTCGGGATCAGCGGCAAGGTCTCGCTGCCACATGTCATAGCTGATGACCGCGACGGGCGCGGCGCCAGGACGATCGTCGTCGGCGCGATAGGCCCGGCCGAGGAGGGGCGGAGTCCCCAACACGTCGAACAACGATGCCGTCGAGACGGTAAAGGGCAGCAACTGCGCGCTGCCCGAGGCGCTCGTGTTGGAATGGTAGGGCGCCGAGTTGGTCGAGAACGCGGCCACATCGTCGAAGACGCCGCGTCGCTCGCGGACGAAGTCGTATTCCTCGCCGCGCCAGTTGTCGTCCATCCAGAAGATGTGAATGCGCGCCTCTTCGTGGTACGGCAGGGACCGCACGAGCAGGTCGTTGACGACGCTGTAGAGCGACACCGTCGCGCCAATCCCGAGTCCGAGCGCGAGTACGACGATGCTCGAGAATGCCGGCCGGCGACGCATCTGCCTCGCGGCGTAGCGGACGTCGGTCGCGAGCGTGTCAGAGAGCCGGTCGAGCGACATGAAGGCACCTCGTTTGCTGGTCCGCTCGATGCGTTCCAGATCCCGCCGGTAACGGCGGCGGTTACCGAAACGACGCTCGGCTTCAGCCTTGGCCGCCGCCTCCGACCAGCCTTGGGCCACGAGGGCCTCCACGGCCTCGGCGAAATGAAACTCGACCTCCGCGTCGAGATCCGTCATCGTCGCCCCCCTACCGCGCCGCGCACACCTTCGCCACCGCGCCGGCAAACCGGGCCCATTGCCGCTCGCCGGCACGCATCTGCTTCTGACCCTCGGCCGTCAGGCCGTAGTACTTCGCACGGCGTCCCTTGGGGGACACGCGCCACTCGGCCGTCAGCCAGCCGCGCTGTTCCATCCGGTGAAGCGACGTGTACAACGCGCCATCGTCGATCCGGAGCGAATCCTGGGTCGTCGTTCGAATCCACTCCACGACGTCATAGCCGTGCAGCGAGCGGCCCGAGAGGGCTTGCAAGATGAGAAGGTCGAGCGTGCCCTGCAGAAAGTTCACGGGAAGACCCTCTGTTGCCCAGACATACTGAGGTCAACAGATTCGACGTGGCGAAGCCGAAAAGGGTTGGCAGCGGCTCGCTGCCGCCGATTGTCGCCGCGCCGATCAAGAAATCAGGTTACTCGACGCCCTTCCACATCGTCGCGAGTTCGGCGCGATTGGCGCGCAGCGCCGCGCGGCCGGCGGCCAGCACGCGGAAGTACTTCCGCGCCCGGCCGCCGCGCTCGGGCGTCGGATCGCCCAGCTCGTAAGCGACAAAGCCCTTCACCTCGAGCCGGTCGAGGGCGCTGTAGACGGCGCCGTACGAGATCTCACGGCCCGTCCGCCGCTCGATCTCCTCACGCACGGCCATGCCGTAGGCGCGGTTGTCCTGCCTGAGGAGCGCCAGCAGCACCATCGTCTCGAACGAGCCCATGCGACCCGCCTCCTATTCCATCCGGAGCGCGACGACGGGGGGAACGCGCGCCGCGCGCCGCGCGGGGAACGCCGACGCGACAATCGCGACGGCCGCCAGCGCCGTCGCGCCGCCGATCATCGTCCAGCCGTCCATGGGCGCGGTGCCGTACAGCAGCTTGGCCAGCAGCGACGTCGTTCCCCACACGCCCAGCAGCCCGATCGCGACGCCGATCGCAGCCAGCCTCGCGCCGCGCCAGACTACGAGCCCGACGATGCCGGCGCTCGACGCGCCAAGCGCCGCGCGGATGCCCAACTCACGCTGACGCCGCGCCACGTAGTACGAGACCGTGCCATATACGCCGGCGCCGGCCAGCAGCAGTGCGGCCACCGCAAACAAGCCGATGAGCATCGTGTAGAAGCGGCGCTGCGCGAACGCGCGATCGACTCGGGACGCCATGGTCCGGATCTCGGAGGGTGGCTGCGTGCTGTCAACGGCCAGCATGGCCTGGCGCACCGGCTGCGCCAGGGCCGCCGGATCTCCCGTCGTCCGCACCACGAGATAGCCGCCCGTCGTCCACCCGTTCGTGAGGGTGTAGTAAGCCTGGCTGACCGGCGGCTGATCTGGCCCCCACTGACGGATGTCGTCGACGATGCCCACGACGGTCGCCCATTGTGGTGGGTTGTCGGTAAAGCTGAAGCGCCTGCCGAGCGCGTCGCCGTCCGGCCAGCCCTCGCGCGCGAAGTGCCTGTTGATCACCACGTTGAGCAGCACACCGTCGGCGTCATCTTCGGGCCGCAGCTCGCGTCCTCGAAGCAGCGGTATCCCCATCGCCGCGAAGTAGTCGCCGCTCGTGCTCGTCACTTCAACGAGCGGGCCCTGGCCCTCGTTCGAGCGCGGCGGCCGACCCTCGACGAGCACGTTGCCGTTCGAGCCGCCAGAAAGCGGCAGCCGGCTGATCGTCCCGACCGATTCGACGCCGGGCACGGCGTGCACGCGAGTGAGCAGCTCGTGATAGTACACGCGGACCGCCTCGTGTTCCTTGTACCGCTCGCCCGAGGGCCCGACGCTCATCGTCAGCACCCCGTCCGCCTTGAAGCCGGGTGCCTCGCTGCGAACCAGCGCGTAGCTTCGGACCAGGAGCGCCGCGCCGTTCGCCAGCACGAGCCCGAGCGCAATCTGCACGACAATGAACGCGTCGCGCAGGCGCTCCTTGTGCGGCGTGAGGTCCCCGCCCCCTCGCGTTCCGAGCCCGCCGGCGGGGCGGCGGCGAGACGCGACGAATGCCGGCAAGACGCCAAATGCGAGCGCGGTCACGGCCGTCGCGCCGAGCGCGAACCCGAGCGTCGGGCCGTCCACCTGCACCTGATCGACGCGCGGAATCGTCGCGGGCAGAATCGCGCGCAGCCCCGCGACGGCGAGCAGCGAGACGACCATGCCAGCCAAGCCGCCGAAAGCCGCCACGAGCAGACTTTCGGCGAGCAGCAGGCGAACGAGGGCCCCGGGCGTCGCGCCAAGAGCCGAGCGGACGGCCAATTCGGCTTCGCGCGCGGTCGCCCGCGCCAGCTGCAGTCCCGCGATGTTCCCGCAGGCGATGAGCAGCACCAGGCAGGCCGCGCCCAGAATCAGCGCGAGTTCCCGTCCGATGTCGCCGAACATGTACTCGTGCGCGGTGAAGACCTTGACGCTTCGGTCGGCGTTCGTCTCAGGGTATTCCTTCCCGAGTTGGCGCATGATCCGGTTCATGTCGTCTTGAGCCATTTCAAGCGTCGCGCCCGGACGCAGCTGTGCGACGACAGGATAGCTGTGGCTGCCGCGGTTGCCCGAGAGCCAGGCGTTCTTGAACGGCGTGTAGAGCTGGTAGTGCCGCGTGCCAGCCCACGGCGATGGGACGTCGAATGACTCGGGCATGACGCCGACAATCCTGTACGGTGACTCGTCCATCTCGAGCGTGGCGCCGATCACGTCGTGCCGGCCGCCGAAGCGCCGCAGCCACAGGCCATAGCTCAGGATGACGGCCGACGGGTCGGCCTGATCCATCGTCGTGAACGTGCGGCCGAGGAGCGGCTTCACGCCGAGGAAGTCGAACACACTGGCCGACGCCGCCGTCCCATCGACGAGCTCGGCATCACCGCCGCCGGTGAGCGTGAAGCTGTGCGGACTGATGATGCCGATGCCCGAGAACGCGCGCGCTCGCACGACCCAATCCGTGTAGTCGGGCCCTGAGGCGGGCCCGCAACAGCCGAAGCTGGCCTGCTCCATCACGAAGAGGAGGCGATCGGGTTCCGGCAACGGAATCGGCTCGAGGAAGACCGCGCGATAGACGCTGAACAGCGCGGTGGTGGCGCCGATCCCGACGGCGAGCGTGACGAGGGCGATCACCGTGAACGTCGGCTGGCGCACGAGCGTCCGGGCGGCTATCTTGAGGTCGAGGCTCCATCGGTCGATCACACCTGCTCTCCCTTCTATCGGACCGCCTCGGCGTGGCGAGGGTCTCAGGGCCCGCGCGAGCGCAGGCGGTACCGATCTCAAGACCTGGCGCCGGTACCAGCGACGCGCGTCGTCCGGTCCGAACCGTCTCACTCGGGCCGCCAGGTCCTCGGCGGCATCGCCGATGGCGGCATCGCGCTGTTCTGGCGGCAACAACCGCCGGAACAGCCGTTCCCAGCCTGGAGGCGGCCCGGTCATCGGCCGCTTTCCCGAAGCTGATTTCCAATACATAGCATTATAAATATACCCTCGAACGCCCGCATCCGACTTTTGACGGAGCCCTTGGCCGCAGGGTTGTCGAGGCGTGCGCCGGAATCAACCGGCGTGGGCTACCGAAGCCCCCTCGCCCATGCCCCCGCGCCGAGCGGCGCGAGGATCTGGTAGGGACCAAGGGAAATGCCCGTCGTCGGCGGCATCAGGGGCGACGAACTATAGGTCCCAGCCGGCCCTGGAGGTCTCCAGTCGCGTTGGGATCAGCGTTCTGAACGGTTTCATTTCCCTTGCGGCAGGCGCTGCACCACTTTGCCGGTGTCGTCGAGAAACTCGATACGGGCGTCGCCGGCCGCGTCAACCGTGAGGCGCAGACGCGGCTTGCCGGCCGCGTCCGCTAGGGAAACGGTCGAGGCGCCATCCGCGTTCTTGCCGACGAACACCCGTCGCGGGCCTGGCGGCGCCGTGGCCCTGACTTTCGCCACCGCGGCGTCGCGCGCGGCGGGATCCTGAATCTTCTTGGCGGCGTTCAGCTGCTCGATGACGTCACTCAAGTGGGTGTCCGCCCGATCCCACACCTGGAAGCCCGCCGCTCTCCGGCCGCCGGACTCCGTGTAGCTGAAGCCGATCGTTTGATCCTGCTTGAGCTGATCGAACATCAGGCCGGCATCCGCCCGTCGCACGCCGTCTCGTTCCTGTCCCGTGTAGGTGAGGCCGCCAACTTCATCCCCCTCGTCGTTGAAGAAGATCAGGCCAGCCACTGGCCGCGGCCGGTCGATGGTCTTGCCGTCCATGACGCCGGGATGCATGCGATCCTTGTTCGCGATCACCAGACGCAACGTGCCGTTGGCATCGACGACATTGAGGCGTTCGACGGTGATCTCGCCGAGATTCTGCGGCTTCGACGCCTGCCGGAATGCGGCCACGCTGAACATGACGACGATGAGCGAGGTCGCGACGGCGTACGCCCGCAGGAACAGGAACTGACGGCGAATGGACTGACGCATAGGACCTCCGGGGTCGAATCTGGGTCGACGCGAATCCGTGTCTCGTCAGCGCGCCTTGTCGGCCGGCTTCCCCCCGACCTGCTGGGGCGCCATGTAGCCGACGGTGCCGGCCGTGACACCCGGCCGCGTGACCAACTGCGTGGATACCTGCTGGGTTTCGGCGCCTGGGGCTGGGCGAGAGTGTCCGCGAGCATGATAACTCGCGCGCTCGCTAGCGATGGACCTGCTTCAGGAATGCCGTGAGGGCCGCGGCGCAGGGGCCGGAGTCTGGAATCACGGCTGCGACGACGTCCGATCCGATCGCGACGACGTTGGGCCGCTGCGGAAACGTCGGCCGCGGGCTGGCGTCCGGGCGAATGCGGAGCGCTCGAACCTCGAGATCAGCGCCGTCGATCTGCCGGTACACAGCCGAATAGCCCTCCGCCAGGCCCTGGGCCTCGGCGAGGAGTTCCGCCGTCCATGCCTGCTCCTGTTGCCGCTCTGCCTGCTGCTGTCGGCCCAATTCGGTCTCGGCCTCGGCGGTCGATCGGGGTGCGTCGATGACCGGTCTCGAACCGCCTGAGCCAGTTGACAGGACCTGATCCACGGGAACCTCGGACCGAGCGCCCAATCCGATGGCGTACTTGAGCCACCCGAGCGCCCTGGGGTCTGTGCCCTGCCACGGATTGCTCGTGAAGTCGATCGGGCACCCAGGCGAGGCGCAGGACGGCCGCTCCAGAGTGACCGTAACGCCCGGCTGCGGGTGCGTCACCACGGACTCAAACTCCGAGTTCGGCACCAGTCTGCAGCCCTTTGGAAGCCGGTCGGCCGGTGCCGTGAGACCCGGCAGGCTGCCCTGCCCCTGCGCGATCGCGACGAGCACGCTGCCGATGAGCACGACCGGCAGGAGAGGACGGACGGCCTCCATGGTGGGCATGACCTCCGATCAAACGGCTTGATCCTACCAATTCGTTCGACGCCGCAGGCGCGCGTTCGCTCGACGAGAGACGCCGAGGACCAACCTTCCATCGACGATCCGCCGTCTCCGACGGTCTGGAGGCCGGCTCGGGCCCCTAGGACTTCGTTTTCTTCGAAGGTTTCGACTTGCCTGCCCGGTTGAGGGCGACCGCTTGGCGAACGAGCGCCTGGAAGGCGGCCGCGTCAACCGCCTCTCCCTCGCGGATGTCGATCGCGCGGCGGGTATTGCCGTCGAGACTCGAGTTGAAGAGACGGGCCGGATCCTTCAGAGCCGCGCCTTTGGCGAAGGTCAGCTTCACGACATCCTTGTAGGATTCGCCCGTGCAAATGATGCCGCCGTGCGACCAAACCGGCGTGCCCGGTCTAGTGGGTTTGACCCACTTCCACTCCTCGACGACGTCCGGGTCGGCGGCCTGGATGAGCTGGCGCATTCGGCGGAGCGTGTTCCCGCGCCAGTCCCCGAGTTCGGCGATTCGTCTCGAGATGAGCTCCGATGCCGACTGGCCCTCACTCGCGCCGGCCTTCTTCATGTCCTCATCTTCTCATCTTCTGATCCTCAGCGATCGCGGCCGTGAGCTCTGTTCACGAAGGGAACCTTCTTGACAACGCGGCAACCGATCATCTACTGGCGGTCGCTTGGCTCGTGGTCGGTCAGGTCCGGAGGGCGCGCAGCGGATCCGTGCGGGCGGCGCGCCAGGCCGGGATCCCGCAGGCCACGATCGAGACCACGCCGATGACCAGCGCCGCCGAGCCAAAAGCCAGCGGGTCGCGAGGGCTGACCTGGTACAGGAGGTAGCCGAGGAGTCGCGTGAGGCCGAACGCGGCGGCGAGACCCGCGGCGAGCCCGATCGCCATGAGGCCGAGGCCTTGGGACATGACCAACTGGAGCAGATCCAGGCCGGTCGCGCCGAGGGCCATCCGGAGCGCCAGTTCGCGCGCGCTCTGAGCGACCGTGGAGGCCATGACGCCGTACAGGCCGACCCCGGCGAGCAGCAGCGCGAGGGCGCCAAATCCGCCGAGCATCGTGATGGCGATCCGCTGCGGCGCGGTCGTGCGGTCGACCTGGTCCTGCATCGTGATCACCTCCATGGGCGCCACGGTCGGGTCGATCGCACGGATCTCGCGGACCAGGCGGGCCGTGATCGCCGTCGGGCTCTGCGGCGTGCGCAGTTCCAGGCCTGCGAACGTCGTACCGGTCGCCGAGGTGTCCTGCCGCAGCGGGCTATAGAAAAACGGCTGCGCCGCCTCGAAGAGGTTCCGGTATTTGGCGGTGCGAGCGACCCCCACGACTGTGGCGTCCCGGCCGTTGACTCGCAGATGACGCCCGACCGGATCCGAGCCATGCCAATACACGTTGGCCATCGTCTCATCGATGATCACGACGAACGGGGCCGTCTCGTCGTCGGCGCGGACGAAGTCCCGGCCGGATACCAGCGGGATCCCCATCGTCTTGAGGTAGTCCGGTCCGATCTGATTGAACGCGGCGGTGGGTTGCTGGTCGGCGAGGACATTGAACCCGTCCACCGCGATGGCGGCCGATCCATAGCTGCTGTACGTGAACGGCACCAGGCGGGAGAAGGCCGCCGAGTCCACGACTCCGCTTGCCTCGAGCCGGTCGATCAACTGATCCTGAAAGACGCGCGCGCGCGTGCGGTCGTACCCCGCCGTGAAGAGATCGATGTTGGTCGTGAGCACGCCGCGCGTCGAGAACCCCGGGCTCGTCTCGCGCACCTGCAGCAGGCTCTTCATGAGGAGGCCGGCGCCGGCCAGAAGGACGAAGCTCAGGGACACCTGGACGAGTACCAGGCCGGATCGGACCCACGCGCGACCCCGATGGCCCACGACGGATCCAGACTGCGAGCGAAGTGTACCGGCCAGATCAATTGAGCTCGTGACGAGCGCCGGGGCCAGGCCGAAGAGCACCGTCGCGCCCAAGCTCACGGCGGCGCTGAGGACCATCACGCGCCAGTCCAGGTTGCCGTCGAGGCGCAGCACGACGCCGCCTCGCGGCGGCACGAGGCTCGCCAGGCTGTTCTCCAGCCAATGCGCGAGGAGCAGGCCGCCCATCGTGGCCAGCACGGCCATGATCGCGCCCTCGGTCAGGAGTTGCCTGACGAGCCGGCTCCGGGCCGCCCCGAGCGACAATCGCACCGTCATTTCCTGCTGGCGCGTGAAGGCGCGCACCAGGAGCAAGTTGGCGACGTTCGCGCACGCGATGAGCAGCACGGCCAGCACGACGACGAGCGCGACGCCGAGGGTGGGCAGCAGGGCGCCGGCGTTGTTGAACGGCGTCGCCCACAGCGGGTACAGCCTCACGCCGTATCCCTTGTTCGTCGTCGGATAGGTCACCTCGAGCCGCGACGCGATGGCCGAGAGCTCCGCTTGCGCTTGCGTCATCGTGACGCCCGGCTTCAGGCGCACGTATCCTTCAATCCAGCGCGCGCCGCGGTCGTCGAGCTTGTAGACGCCGGCCGCAAATTGCGCCTGCATCGAGGCCGGCACCCAGAACTGGAACGCGTAGCCGACGAACGTACCGTAGAAGCCTTTGGGCGCCACGCCGACAATCGTGAACGGCAGACCGTTCAGGAGTTGGGTCTTGCCGACGATTGCGGGGTCGCCTTGAAAGCGGTCGTGCCAGGTGTCGTAGCTCACGACGGCCACCGGATGCGCGTTGTACCCCTCGTCCTCGCCCGGCAGAAACCCGCGCCCCAGCGTCGGGTGGACGCCGATGGCGTCGAAGTAGTTGGCCGACACGACGCTGCCGGGCACACGCACGGCCCGGTCGCCGATGGTCAGCGTTGTGCCGGTAATCTTCTCGGCAATGAAGTCCTGGACGAGCGTCGAGCCGCGCCGGAGATCGAGGAAGTCCTGCCACGACATGTCGTCAGTCGTCGAGGCGCCCTTCGTCGTGCCGGCGATGGCGAACAGGCGATCCTGGTCCGCGACGAGCGGATAGGGACGCAACAGGATGCCTTCAATCCAGCTGAACACCGCCGCGTTGGCGCCGATGCCCAGGACCAGGCAGCCGATGGCCAGGACGGCGAACCCCGGGCTTTTTCGCAGCATGCGGAAGCCGAGACGCAGGTCATCGATCACGGGACGGGTCTCTTGGGCGCCGGCACGCTTATACCTTGGTGAGCAAAGTATATCACTGGGCTCCCCAGGTCAAGACGCGCCACGTCTCAGATCGGGCACGCCTCGCGGCGACCCGGCTCTACACTAGCTCGCACCAGGGAGGTTCCCCATGAGCGTCGTCTGTCGTCTCTTCGCTGGCCGTGCGGTGTCGATTGTGGTCGTGGCGGCGTTCGTCGTGGGACAGGGCGCCGCGCGGGCACGGGCCCAGGCGACGACGGCCGCGCAGGCTCCAGCCCAAGGCGTCGTCCCCAACTGTGCCGAGCTGGCCGCGGCACTCACGCGCGTCTCGGCCAATGACGTGCGACTGCGCGACTGGGCGAACCTCGCACGGTATCGCGAGGCGGATCGCGCCACGACGGGCACACGGGTCGTGTTCATGGGCGACTCGATCACCGACTTCTGGCAGCAGCCGAGATTTGGAGGGTTCTTCTCCGGCCAGCCCTATGTCGACCGCGGAATCAGCGGTCAAACGACCCCACAAATGCTCCTGCGCTTTCGCGCCGATGTCATTGATCTTCACCCCGGGGCGGTCGTCATCCTCGGGGGCACCAACGACATCGTCGGCGCCACGGGTCCCGAGTCGAATGAGGAGATTGAGGGTTATCTGGCGTCGATGAGCGAGCTGGCGCACGCGAACGGCATCGCGGTCGTTCTCGCCAGCCTCACGCCGGTGAGCGCCTACCATGTCGCGAACGCCAATGCGATTCCACAGACCACGCAACGTCCGATGGACCGCATTCGGGCCGTCAACACCTGGCTCGCGGCCTATGCCGGCGCCCATGGCGACGTGTACCTCGATTACTTCTCCGCGCTCGTCGACGCCACCGGGTTCATGGGCGCCGACTTCAGCGCCGACGATCTTCATCCAACCACGAAAGGGTATGCGGTCATGGCGCCGCTCGCGGAGGCGGCGATCGCGCGGGCGCTGAAGAAGTAGCCATTTCAGTGTACGAACGCGGCTTCGTTCGTCAGGAGGAGCGCATGCGCAAACTCCTGCCAACCCGTGAGCGGGACGCGTACCGGCGCGGCGGCCCGACCGCGGCCTGGCGCGGCGCCGCGCCCGGCGCCGCCCGGTCCGGCCGCGCGCCCGGCCGCGCCCACCCGTCCGCCGGTCGGGTTTGCGGGGGGCGGCGGCGGACTCGCTCGAAACTTCTCGACGAAGTCTCGGCCGAGGCCGAGTTCGGTGTCACTCGGCAGCCGCTGGAAGAACAACTCATAGAGATACTTGATTCGGGCATCGTCTGACGACGCGTTCTGGAAGGCGTCGCGATTGACCACGCGTCGGACCTGCTCGATGACGAGCGGGCTGTTCATCAGGAACAGCGCCTGCGGCGGCACGATGGTCGTGTAGCGCTTGCCGGTCGGCGTGTTCGGACTGGCAAAGTCGAAGGTCGTCAGCACGTTCGCCAGGTCCGCGCGATCGACGAATCCGTACACCGAGCGCCGAGGGCTGATCGACATGACCAGGCCCGCCTGCGCGGCGGCCATCCCCTGCGCGGGACCGGCCGGGCGGCCAGCCGCCGCGCCAGCACCCGCGCCGGCGGCGCGCGCTTGGGGCAGGCGCGGGGCCTCCTCGAGCGTCACGGGATGGCCCCCCATCGTGAGGTCCAGTCCGCCGCCGATGCTGAGAATCGAGTCCCGCAGCGGCTCGAACTCGAGCCGGCGCAGGTTCTGGCGCCACAGCAGCTGATTGAACGGATCGATTTCGGCGAAGGCGGGGTTGTTCCGACTGCTCTGCTGCCACGTCGCGGACATCAGGATCAGCTTGTGCAGCTTCTTCACCGACCAGTTGTCGGCCATGAACCGCGTCGCGAGCCAGTCGAGCAGTTCCTGGTTGGTCGGCGGTGAGGACTGATTGCCGAGGTCATCGGGGGTGCTGACGAAGCCATCACCGAAGTGATGCTGCCAGATCCGGTTCACCATCACACGGGCCGTGATCGGATTCGACTTGCTGGCGATCGCGTTCGCGAGTTCGAGCCGTCCGCTGCCGTTGTGAAAGACCGGCCGGTTCGGGCCTGACAGCACGTCGAGGAAACGGCGCGGCACGATGTCGCCCGGTGTCTCCACCTGGCCGCGAATGAAGATGGGCGAATCCTTCGGGGTCGGACTATCCACGAGCGCGTTGGCGCGCGCGGGCGCCCCGGCGTCCACCAGCTCGAGCATGTCGCTCTGTTCGCGCAGCTGGAAGTACTGAGCCCGGTTCCGCAGGGGCAAGTACCGGAGCGCGGCGTCGCCCACGACCGTGGAAAACGCGGCGTCCCACTCGGCGTCGGTCCGCGCAAACAGCTTCGCATAGATCGCCGCGGCGTCGGCCAGCGACCGAAGCGACTTGCCGCGGAACGCTTCGAGAACCACCGGGCTGAGGACGGCCGCGCGATCCTTCTCGTACTGATTGTCGAGGACACGCTTGGACCGCATGCCGAATTGGCCGGCGGGAATGCGGGCGAGCGCATTCCACACGCCAAAGATCGCGATCGCGGGCCGGCCCCCGTTGTGAATGAACTGCACCCAGTTGGTCAAGGGCTCTTGCGGCGCATCATTCTTCTTCAGGTACGCGGCGCGCTCGCCCTGGCCCATGGAGGTCGCGAGCAAGTACACGGCGCCCAGGCGCTGGTAGTCGCCGAACACCTGTTTGAGGTTTTGCTCGAACATGGCCTCCACCCGATCGTCCATGGCGCGCCGTTTGATCTGATAGTCGGCGTACGCGGCGCTCGGAGGCGCGATGATCGGCTTCTCCTTGGGTTCGATCGAGCTGGCAAGGACGCCGTACAGCGAGTAGTAGTCAGCGGTCGGAATCGGATCGAACTTGTGATCGTGGCAGCGCGCGCAGGAGACGGTCAGTCCCAGGAAGGCCTTCGATGTGACGTCGATCCGATCGTTGATGATGTCCGCCTGATTGCCGTTGAAGTGATCGCCCAGGGTGAGGAACCCGAGAGCGGCGAGCGTCGGCGACGGCTTTCCGCCGCTCAGGCGGTCGGCGGCCAGCTGTTCGCGGATGAACTGGTCGTACGGCTCGTCATCGTTGAATGCCTTGATGACGTAGTCACGATACGTCCACGCGTACGGATAGAGTGTGCTCTCGCGTCGCCGATCGTTCTGTCCTTTGGTATCGGCATAGCGCGCGACGTCGAGCCAGTGACGCCCCCAGCGCTCGCCGTAGCGCGGCGACGCGAGCAGGCCGTCCACGACCTTCTCGAATGCGTCAGGCGACGAATCGTCGACGAACGCCTGCACGGCTTCCGGCGTCGGCGGCAGCCCGATGAGATCGAAGTACGCCCGACGGATGAGCGTGCGCTTGTCGGCCATCTCGTTGCCCGTCATGCCGCTCGCTTCGAGTTTGGCCTCGACGAAGCGATCGATGTCGTTCTTGATCCAGGCGGTGTTCTTCACGGCCGGCAGCGAGGGCTTCGTGACCGGCTTGAAGGCCCAGTGCTCTTTGCCGCGACCACCGTAGGAGGCGACGCCCGCCACCGGACGGGTCGTGCGCGGATCGGGCGCGCCCATGCGGACCCAGGCAATGAGGTCGCTAATCTCGGCGTCCGACAACTTGCCGCTCGGCGGCATGTGCAGGCTCGGGTCCGTATACCGCACCGCGTGAATGATCAGGCTCTTGTCCGGGTCGCCGGGCACGACGGCGGGACCGGAGTCCCCGCCCGTCTGCCAGCCGCCCTGCCAATCGAGCTCGAGGTTGCCCTTCGGCGGGTTGACCGATCCGCTGTGGCACTGATAGCACTTCGCTGTGAAGATCGGCCGGATCCGGCTCTCGAAGAAGTCGAGCTGATCTTTACTTGGCGCACTTGGGGCCTGGCTGGCCGCCGGGTTTGCCACCGGGCTTTGCGCCAGCGCTGGAGGCGACGACGCCCCGACCGGACGCGCCTGTGTCAGCGTGAAGGCACTGAACCACAGGCATGCGGCGCCGGCCACGGTCCAGACCACGGGCGCCGTGCGTTTTCGTTTGATCGGCGGGGACCCCTGCACCCCGCCTGGCGCGCGTCGCTCGCGGGGCCCCCTCGCCCCACGCCGCTCACACGCGCCGCGATGCTCGCCAGTCTTCACGCGATCACCCCGTTCACGACGTTGCCGAAGTTGTCGGTGAGACGGAACTCACGACCGTTGTACTTGTAGGTCAGCCTCGTGTGGTCGAAGCCCAGGAGGCGCAGGATCGTCGCGTGCAGATCGTGGACGTGGACCGGGTTCGTGACGGCCGCCGCGCCGAACGGGTCGGTCGCGCCATAGACGGTCCCGCCCTTCACACCGCCGCCGGCGAGCCACACGCTGAACGCCTTGTTGTTGTGATCGCGGCCGGGGTTGTCGTTGCCGTTCCGATCGCGCGTCACCGTCCGGCCGAACTCGCCGCCCCAGATGACCAAAGTGCTGTCGAGCAGGCCGTGCTGCTTCAAGTCGGTGAGAAGCGCCGCCGCCGGTTGATCGATTTCCGCGGCGCTCGCCGGCAAGCGGTCTTCGATGTCCTCGTGATGGTCCCAGCCGCCTGCCCAGACCTGAATGAACCGGACGCCGCGCTCGACGAGGCGTCTCGCGATGAGCAGCTGGCGTCCCTGCGGGGTGTCGCCATACAGCGCGCGGACACTCTGCGGCTCCTTCGAGAGATCGAAGGCGTCGGTCGCCTCGATCTGCATCCGATACGCCATCTCGAAGGACTCGATGCGCGCCTCGAGCTGCGGATCCTGCTGCAGGTTCTGGCTGTGAATCGTGTTCAGCCGCTGGACCAGGTCGAGCTCGCGGCGCTGTTCGTCACGGCCGAAATACTCGTTGCGGATGTTGGGAATCATCCCGTCGACCGTGGGCGACGCCGTGTTGAGGGCCATCGCCTGCAGATCGCCGGGCAGGAACGCCGACCCCCAGTTGAGGGACCCGCCGGGCGGCAGGCCGCCGCTCGGCCGCAGCGAGATGAAGCCCGGCATGTTCTGATTCGTGCTTCCCAACCCATAGAGGGCCCACGCGCCGACGCTCGGGCGCGGCTGCCGCGAACCGGTATTCATCATCACCGTCGCCACGTCATGGGCCGGGATGTCCGTCTGCATAGAGCGGATCACCGCGAGTTCGTCGACGTGATCTGCGATGGCTGAAAACACCTCACTGACTTCAATCCCCGATTGGCCATGTTTCGAGAACTTGAACGGCGAGGCCATCGCGACGCCGTTCAGTCCTGGCAGCGCCTGATCGTTGAACTTCGCCAATTCAGGTTTCGGATCCCACGTGTCCACATGCGAAGGTGCGCCCTGCGCAAAAATGTGAATGACGTGGGTGGCCTTCGCCGGGAAGTGCGTCGCTTTGACGAGCCCCCCCGGTACTGCGGCCGCCTGCGCGGCATTGGCCTCGTTGCCAATCGCAGCGAGGAGGTCCTCGGAGAGCAAGCTGGCCAAGCCGAGCGAACCCAGTCCCAGGCCGCAGCGGGCCAGGAACAGCCGTCGCGAATTCTGCAAGTCACCAGGGCGAAGACGATTGCTGCAAAGACAGTCGCTCATGGCCGGCGCTCCTGACAGGCGAATGATGCCAAAGGCGGGGTCCGTTGCAAAGGCCTCGCCAGCGCGCTCTCGCTTGGGGGTTGGCGGCCGTCTGCGCCCCGCCGGGACGCCCGTACGCGAAGTCGTACGAGTGCGGGCTGCCGACGATGATGATCGTCATCGTGCCCGACAAGCGCCGGTCCTGCGCTGTTGGCGGATCGGCGCGGTCCTCGGTGTTCTGACGGGAACCGGTCAATTACGCAAGGCCGTCACGGGGTCGACGCGCATCGCCCGGCGTGCAGGCACGAACGACGCGGCAACGGCGACCAGGAGGAGGAGCGCGGCGCTTCCAACATAGGTGGCCGGGTCGCCAGGCCGGACGCCAAACAGCAGCCCGGTCATCGCATGCGACAGGAGCGCCGCACACACGAGACCAGCGGCGACGCCGCAGCCGCCCAGCATCACGCCCTCTCCGATCACCGCCCCCAGCAGGCGCCGCGGTGCGCCGCCGAGCGCGAGGCGAATGCCGATCTCGCGGGTTCGGTCAGCGACCAGGAACGCCATCACGCCGTAGAGACCCACGGCGGCGAGCGTCAGCGCAACGGCACCGAAGGTCGACAACAGCAGCATGTTGAAGCGATCGCGGGCCACGACGCGGTCTGCCAGCTCGGGGACCGTCGTCAGGGCCGTGACGGCCAGCGTCGGATCGACCGAGCGAACGGCGGCTCGCATCGCGGACGTCAGCTGTCCCGGGTCGCCGTGCGCGATCCGCGCCATGTAATAGAGCGTCGTCTCGCCGCGCTGGAGGGCCGGCATGTACACCTGCGGCTCGCTGTCCGCCTTCGGGCCCGCCATGCGCACATGGCCGACGACGCCGACGATCGTGAGCCAGTGGTGGTTCGAGGGCCAGCCACCTTGGGCGATGTGGCGGCCGATCGCGCTCCGACCCGGCCAGTAGAAGCGGGCCAGTGCCTCGTCCACGATCGCGACGCCTGGCGCGCGGGCATCGTCGGCCGTCGTGAAGTCGCGCCCTTCGCGCAGGGGGATGTGCAGCGTCGCAAAGTAATTGGGCATCGCGACGGCGTAGGCCGCATGCGGCTCGGGTTGCCCATCGACCTCGGGACGGTCTTCGACGCCGAGCGTGCCGCTCCAGCCGTGGCCGCTCATTGGCAGCGGGTATCCCGCCGACGCGACGATCACCCCAGGCAGCGCGGCCAGACGAGCGACCAGCTCGGAATGAAACGCGGCGATCTTCGGCGTCTCATCGTAGCGCGCCTGCGGCAGCGACAGTTGCGCCGCGGTGGTCTCCGACGGATCGAATCCCGTTTCGACGCGCGAGAGCTCCGCGAAGCTCCGGACCACGAGCCCTGCGCCGACGAGCACGATGGCAGCCATCATGACTTCGCCCATGACGAGCAGGCTCCGGAGGCGCCGACGCGCCGGGGCGCTTTCCGTGCCGCGACTTCCGTCGGACAGGACGGACTGCGGATCGGTCTTCGAGTACCGGGAGTAGCGCAGCGCTGGCAGCCAGCCGACGATGAGCGCGGTGGCCAGGGTCAGCGCGGCGCAGAAGAGCAACGCGCCCCCGTCCACTCCCGCAGCGGCCAGGTTCGGAATATTGCCAGGGTCGAGGCTCACCAGGCCGCGAATCCCGGCGAGGGCCACCCCGACGCCAAGTGCGGCGCCTGCCACGGCGACGACCGAGGCTTCGAGCAGGAGCGGCCGGGCGAGGCGAGCGCGGCTCGCGCCGAGAGCGCTGCGGACCGCCAACTCGCGCCGGCGCGCCGTGCCGCGCGCCAGCAGCAGGTTCGCCACGTTCGCACAGGCGATGAGCAGCACCAGGCCGACCGCCGCTTGGAGGATCAGCAGCGGCCGCTTCACGTCGCCGACGATCTGGTCACGGAGGGGCATGACCTCTATGTGCCAGCGGCTGCCCGCGCTGGCGTAGCGGCTCGGCCAGGCGCGGCGGAAGTGATCCGCGATGACGTCGAGGTCGGACTGGGCCTGCGCGATCGAAACGCCGGACCGCGTGCGTCCGAGCACGGCGAGCACCTGATTGCCGCGATCGGCGGGCGGCTCCTGCTCCCAGCTCTTGGGAATCCACAGGTCCGCCGGATTGGGCATGTACGCGACGGCCGCATCCGGGAAACGCGCCGCGGCCGGCGCGACGCCAATCACGCTGCGCGGAATCGCATTCACCGTGATCATCCGGCCAATGATGGCCGGGTCGGCGCCGAAGCGCCGCCGCCAGAGCGCATCGCTCAGGATGATCACTTTCGGCGCGCCCATCACGCCGTCGGCGGGAGCGAACGGCCGGCCGAGCGCCGGCGTGGCGCCGAGCACGTCCATGATGTTCGGGGACACGACGTAGCCGGTGATTCGCTCCGGCTCGCAGTCTCCAGCCGCACACTCCCCCTCCAGCGTGGAGGGCTGATCGGCGAATGCCGCGAGGCTCTCGAAGGCGTGCGACTCATCGCGGAAGTCCGAAAACTCCGGACCCGAGACGGAGGCGTGGGCCAAGGGGCCGGGTCCGTAGGCGTTCCATATGAGCACGAGCCGGTCCGCGTTGGGATAAGGCACGCTCTTCAGGAGGACGGCGCTGACGACGCTGAAGATCGCCACGTTCGCGCCGATGCCGAGCGCCATCGTGGCGAGCGCGGTCACCGTGAAGAGGGGCGTGCGGCGCAGCCGCCGCAGCGTGTGCACGAGGTCGGTCGTCACGTCAGCCCACCAGGCGGATCGCACTATGTCCTGCTCCATGTGGTCGGAAATCCGGCGGCACTGGCGCCGGGCGGCGTCGAGGTCGCCGAGGCGCGCGAGCGCGCGCCGGCGCGCCTCGGCCGGATCCATCCCGGCCTCGACGTAGCGGCGCACCTGCAGTTCGACATGCGCGGCGAGCTCGGCCTCCACGTCTTGATGTCGCGACACGGTCCTGGCCTCAGCGGGCGCGGAGGATCTTGGCGACCGCACCGGTCAGGTCGCCCCACTCGGCGGTGCGCACGCGCAGATGCGCGCGGCCCCTGGCCGTGAGCGCGTACGTCTTGACCTGTTTCCCGAGATCGGACGTCCCCCAGCTTGCGGCAATCCACCGGCGGCGCTCCATGCGGTAGAGCGCGGGATACAGGGAGCCCTCCTCCACGCTCAGGACATCGTCGGTGGTGTCTTCGATCCAGCGCGCGATCGCGTAGCCATGGAGCGGACCGCGCGCCAGCGTGCGCAGGATCAGCAGATCGACGGTGCCCTGCGGTATCGGCGGCATATCCCTAATGCTCCTAGGGGTCAGTCTACACGCCGACCCCTCGCACTTCAAGGGGTCGTCCGGACGCGGGCCGCGTCGTCGCGATCGCGCCCGGCTCGGTGTACCGTATCGACGATGGACCTGGTCGAATTCGTCCGCGGCTGCACGTTCGACGACTTTCTCCTCACGCCGCAGCTGGGCGTTGTCCCGAGCCGGGACCCCAACGCGATCGACCTCGCGACGCGGTTTTCGCGCCACGTCCCGCTCAAGCGGCCTCTGGTCTCCGCCAACATGGACACCGTCACGCGGGCTGCGATGGCGACGGTGCTTGCCGAGGAGGGCGGCCTCGGCGTCATCGATCGTGGCTTTCGCGCCGGGGACATCCAGCCGCAGGTCGTCGAGATCCAGGCCGTCAAGCGCACGCAGCACGGGGTCATCGCCGACCCCCACACGATCGGCGCCGACCGGACCGTGGCCGACGCCCTTGGCCTGATGGATCGGACGGGCGTCGGCACGCTCATGGTGATCGGCCGCGACCACCGGCTGGAGGGCCTGCTCACCGAGCGGGACGTGCGGTTTGCCAGCGGCACGGCCCTGGTCGCGGATCGCATGACGCCGCGGGGCGCGCTCGTGGTGCACGTGGGCCCCCTCGTGCTCGGGGAGGCCGAGCGGCTGATGGCCGGGAAGAAGATCAAGAAGTTGCCGCTCGTGACGGCCGATGGCACCCTCATCGGTCTCATCACGGCGAAGGACCTTCTCAAGCATCGCGAGCATCCGTTTGCGACGCGAGACGAGCATGGCCGCCTGCGCGTCGCGGCCGCCGTCGGCGCGACCGGGGACTACCTCGAGCGCGCGTCGGAGGTCGTCCGCGCCGGCGCCGATGTCCTGGTCATCGACATCGCGCACGGCCACTCCCTCGTGATGGCCCGGGCGATTGAGGAGCTCCGGAAGCGGTTCGACGGCGTCGACCTCGTGGCGGGCAACATCGCGACGGCCGAGGGCGCCCGGTTCCTCCTCGACCGCGGGGTCGACGCCATCAAGGTCGGCATCGGTCCCGGCGGCGGCTGCACGACGCGCCTCAGCACGAACTTCGGCGTGCCCCAGGTCGAGGCCCTCGTGCAATGTCGTATGGCGGTGGGCGAAGCCGTGCCTCTCATCGCCGACGGCGGCATCAAGCGCGACGGCAGCATCGCGCAGGCGCTGCTCTTCGGCGGCGACACCGTGATGCTCGGCAGCGCGCTCGCGGGCACGCAGGAGACGCCCGGCGACATCGTGCTGAAGCCCGTGCTCGTCCCCGAGTCGCAGAAGCTCGTGCCGGTGCCGTTCAAGGTGTTCCGGGGCATGGCGTCGGTCGCCGCGGTCCGCGATCGGCTCGATCTCGAAGATGTCGATCCGCGCGAGATCGAGGCCCTGGGCGCCGAGGGCCTCGAAGTGAGCGTGCCGGCGCGTGGCCCCGTGCGCGCCGTGCTCCACGACATGCTCAAACACCTGTGCTCGGCGGTGAGCTACGGCGGCGCCACGACGCTCGAAGAACTCAAGCGCCAGTTCTGGTCGGACCCGGCGCGCTTTCTCGTGAGGCTGACCGACGCGTCGAGGCGGGAGTCCTTCGATCGATAGTCACCCCGGCAGCGCCCGGAGGATCTCCTCCGGCGTCGGAAAACGCCGCTCGGTCTTCTTCGAAAAGACCAGCTTGCCGTTGGCGACGACATCGAAGACGCCCCCGCGGCCCTCGACGAGCGCGACGTCGGCGCCAGTCTTCTGCCGGATCTCAGCCGCCAAACTGGCGGCCTGCGGACGGTAGTTTCACTGGACGCAGTACGTGATCTGGATCGTCATGGCTCGCTGCTCCCTGCTCGCTGCTCGCTGTTCCCTACTCAATCGTTCCCTACTTCGAGGCGAACTCGTAGCACCCGGGCGTGACGAGTACTCGGTCACGATCCGCGAAGAACAGGCTGCGAGTCACGATCGGGCCCGTCGCGTCGAATTGCACCGTTCGGACCTTGTTGCCCTGCGCATCGTAGACGTACGTGTAAGGCACGTTCAACGCGATCCACAGCCGGCCGAGTCGGTCGACGGCCGCCGTCCGCACGAGCGGGTTGGCTATCGGCATGCGGCCTTCGCCCGGCGCCCGGGGGCGCCACTCGGTCGGCAGCGCCGAAATCTCGGCGTCGAGCTCCGGGCCCTCGATGTGCCGTTCGAAGAGGAGCTCGCCCGAGGCGTCATACTTCCGAAGAGCGGCACGCCCGTCTGAAACACGAAGTAGAACCCACCTGCTGGATTGATCAACGGCAGGCCGACATTGAGGAGCGCCTCGAGATCCGGATCGGGCGCCTGTCCGGTCGGACGCGGCAGACCGAACTGGCGCAACGTCTGCCCGTCGACGTTCAGCTCGCTGACGAGCCTGCCGCGCGACGGCACGTTGACGAAGAAGCTCCGAGACGCGAATTGGATGGATCCAATGCCGCTGATCGCGACGCCGTTGATCGAGACGCGCAGGCCGGGCCGATCGGGCAAATAGAACCCGCCGATCCGTGTGCCCTGCGTGCTGAAGTACTGAATCCGTTCGACGCCATGCACCGCGTCGGCGACGGCAAAGAGGTCGTCCGGGCCGAGCGCTAGCGCGCCGGGCGTCATCAACCCGCGCTCGTCCGACCCGGCCTCGACCAGTCGGCGCACGACCTTCCGGGCCAAGTCGATGGCGTAGACGGTGCTCGCCTTCTGGTCGAGCACGATGGCCTCGCCCGTTGACGTCTCGATAAACGCCATCGGGTCGAGAAACGTCGCGGCGATGCCCGCCGGCAGAGCGCCCGTCGGGCGCAAGACGTCAGCCTCTGACGGCGAGGCGGCGGTCACGTGCCCCGGCGCGCCGGCCCAGGCAATCCACCCGGCCAGGAACCAGCCGGCCGAACGCAGAATCAGCGTTTGACGCATCCCAGACACCCCGCGGTGCCCTTCGAACCCCTTTAGCCTAAGGCCGGTCCGGTCAGTGTCACCATACCAACCTCCGGGCGGCAGGCTTCGTCCAACCCATTACATCCGTCGCGGATGTAGCTGGGAGGTCCATGCCGCCTCGACCGGACGCGCGCTCCTTTCTGCCCCTGACCGCTGCCGTCTTTCACATCCTTCTGGCGCTCGCCGACGAAGACCGGCATGGCTACGGCATCGCCCGCGAGGTCGCCGAGGCCACACGCGGCGACGTTCACTTGGGTCCGGGCACGCTCTACGGCACGCTGGTGCGCATGACGAAAGCCGGTCTGGTCGCCGAGACGGAGCCGAGGCCCGGCGACGACCGGCGCCGGTACTTCCGGCTGACGCCGCTCGGACGTGAGGTCGCGAAGGCCGAGGCACATCGACTCGCGGGACTCGTCGGCCTGGCCCGGGGCAAATCCCTGATTTCCCGGAGCCGACCATGAGCCGTCAGCCGTGGCCGATCCGTGCGGGACGCCTCATCGGGCGCCTGATCGCCGCGTGGTATCCACGATCGATCGAGGCGCGCAGCGCTGACGTCGAGGCCTTCGTGGACGAGGCGGTCGAGCGTGCCTGGCAGACGCGCGGCTTCCGCGGCGTCCTGGTCGTCGCCGCACGCCTTCTCCGCGACGTGATCGCTGCGCGCGCTCGCGGCCTCGCGCTGCCCATCACCGCCTCGGGCTCCAGCCAGCCGCCGGACACCGGGAACTCGAAACCCCGCGTCCTCGTCCTTGGCGAACTCGCTTCGGACTTGCGCTACGCCTTCCGCCGGCTGGCGCACGCGCCCGGCTTCACGGCCGTCGCGCTCCTCACCCTCGCGCTCGGGGTCGGCTCGACGACGGCGATGTTCACGGTAGCCGACGACGTGCTGCTGAAGCCATTGCCCTACGGCAGGCCCGACCGGCTGGTGGCGATTCAGGAGAACGTCCCGAAGTTCGCGAGCATTTCGCCGGAACTGGAAGTCGCGGCCTACGACTTCGTCCGGTGGCGCGAGCGCAGCAAGGCGTTCGACGAGCTGGCGCTCGTCGCGACCGCGGGGGGCGTCCTCTCAACCGGCGGCGACCCGATCAGCGTCGCCGGCGGCCTCGTCTCAGGCAACTTCTTCGGTGCGCTCGGTCTCCGGGCCGAGGTCGGCCGGCTGCTCGTCGCCGATGACGAACGGCCCGGACACGACGACGTCGTGGTCATCAGCCATGCACTCTGGGTCAACCGCTTCAGCGCCGACCCGGGCATCGTCGGCCGGCGAATCGTCATCGCAGGCAGAAGCTATGGGGTCGTCGGCGTACTCCCGGCTGGCGTCGAAGTCCCCCGCCAAAGCGAACTGCAGTCGCCGGTGTTCGACGACTCGGCCGCCTCGGATTTCTGGCGGCCGCTAGTCATCACACCTTCGGACGAGTTCCTGATGACCGAGTTCGACTACGGGTGTCTCGGGCGGATGAAGCCGGGCGTCACGGTCGCGCAGGCGCGCGCCGATCTCGAGATCATCGAAGGTGACATCGCGCGATCCGCTGGCGAGCACGAGGCGCTCCATGCCATCGTGCGGCCGCTCCAGGCCCAGGCGGGATCCCGGGCGCGCGATGGCCTCATCGTGCTTCTCGGAGCAGTCGCTGCCGTGCTTCTCATCGTGTGTGTGAATCTCTCGAACCTCCTGCTGTCGCGGTCCGTCGGCCGCCGTCGGGAGTTCGCGGTGCGGGCCGCCCTCGGCGCGAGCGCCGGCCGACTCGCGAGACAACTGCTGACCGAGACGCTCCTCGTGGCAGTCGCGGGGTCATCCCTCGGTTTCGCGACTGCGACCTGGGCGGTTCATGCGGTGCTCCTCACAGCCCCACTTGGATTGCCGCACCTCAATCGCATCGGCATCGACGCCCCGGCCTGGATCTTCGCCAGCTTCGTGACGCTCGCGACGACGGTCGTCGTGGGCGCCCTGCCGGCGCGACGTCTGTCGCGCGAGGCCGCGCGTCCGGCACTCGCCGACGGCGCCCGGTCGGTCGGCGACGGCATCTCGGGCGGCCGGGTCAGCCGGTTGCTCGTGTCAGCCGAGGTTGCGCTCTCTGCCGCCTCGCTCGTCGTCGCCGGCCTGCTCCTCTCGAGCTTCGTACGTCTCATGCGCGTCGACACGGGCATCGTGGCCGATCGCGTGATCATCACGTCGGCCGGCGTCAACGCGCCGGCCGAGGGTCAGATCGCGTTCGACCGCCGCGTGCTCGAGGCCGTCAGGGCCCTGCCGGGCGTGACGGCCCTTGGTCTCACCAACAAGCTGCCGCTTTCGGGCGAGGGCGGCAACAACGGGCTTCATGCTGCCGACGGCGCGATGGGGCCCGACGACTGGCCGACCGTCGACTACCGCTCGGTCAGCCCAGGCTACTTCGACGCCATCGGCATTCCCCTCCTTCGAGGTCGGCTGATTCAGGACACGGACGGCGCTCACCCGGTCGCGGTGATCTCGGCAACGACGGCTGCGCGCATCTGGCCCGGAATCGATCCCATCGGCCACGCCTTTCAACTCGGCGGCTCGGAGTCGCCCCTCATCGACGTCGTCGGCATCGTCGGCGACGTTCACGGCGCGAGCCTTCAGAAGGCCCCCAGCCCGACCGTGTACCTGCCCTTCTGGCAGCGCCTGCGGTCGCCGAGCGTGTTCGCGGTTCGGACGGCGGGCGATCCTGCCGCGGTCGAGATCGCGCTGCAAAAGACGCTTCACCAACTACAGCCGGACGCCCCGCTTGCTCGCATTCGCGCGATGGACGCTCTCGTCGACGCATCGGTGGCCGAGCGCCGGTTCCAGCTGGAGGTCGTGCTGTTCTTCGCCGCGATTGGCGTGCTGCTTGCCGGCATTGGCGTCTACGGCGTCGTCGCGCAGTCGGTCGCACGCCGAACGCGCGAGATCGGCTTGCGGATGGCCCTCGGCGCCACGCGAGCCGACGTCTGGCGGCTCGTCGCCCGTCAAGGGCTCGGGCCGGTGGCCGTAGGACTCGCCGCGGGCCTGGCCGGCGCGGTCGGGGCGGGTCAGGTCGTCCGCGGCCTTCTCTTCGGCGTCACGGTGACGGACGTCAGAACGTTTGGCGCGGTGGCCGGTGCGCTGACCGCCGCCGCCTTCGTGGCCTGCTACTTGCCGGCGCGGCGCGCGACGCGTCTGGATCCGACCACCGCGCTGCGATCGGAATAGCGTTCAGGGGGTCAGGCCCGGCTCACGCCAGCGGGGCCAGACCCCGCCCAAACTTTGGGCCCGTGGGATTCGTCAAACAGCACGGATTCGTCTCGGTCGAACGGGGGCACCGGTGGGCACCTTCCTGCAGGACGTTCGGTTCGCGTTGCGCAGCCTCCGGCGCGCGCCCGCGTTTCCGCTGGCCGCGATAGCGACGCTCGCGCTTGGCATCGGGGCCACGACGGCGATCTTCAGCACGCTCAATGCCGTGCTGCTGAAGCCCCTGCCGTACCCGCACGCTGAGGACCTCTACAACATCCGCACGGCGCTCACCGACGGCCGCGTCACGACGGGCATGCTCTCGAACGGCGAGATCTGGCGGCTGAATCAGGCGCGCGTGTCCATCGTGCAGGCGGCTGGGCTCCAGTCGAACGATCTCACGCTCCTCAGGACGGACGGCACTCCCCAACACGTGACGGTGTACGGTGTGACCGAGGGCTTCTTCGAGCTGTTCGGACTGCCCATGACCTTTGGGGGCTTCACGCACGAGAACTTCGTCCAGCCACCGCCACCCCCACCCAACACGCCGCCGCAACCCAACCCTCCGGTAGTCGTGATTTCGTACAACGCCTGGCGGACGTTGTACAACGCCGACCCGGCCGTCATTGGCAAGCCGATCCGATTTGCCGAGTTCTCGAGCACGGTCGCCGGCGTGGCCCCGCGGGATTTCGACACCCCACGGCGCCGACTTCTGGTTCA
>Ga0209580_10000158_pt1 | contig 46876 bp, 35 predicted proteins | sample Coa_R1_5_FD_187153 | JGI IMG/M metagenome (GOLD analysis project Ga0209580, IMG submission 187153) | Surface soil microbial communities from Centralia Pennsylvania, which are recovering from an underground coalmine fire - Coalmine... | ecosystem: Environmental > Terrestrial > Soil >... | reverse complement strand
GGACTTTCACCCGCGATGATCTTTGCAAATTGCTGGCCAAGCTTCAACCGCGAGCGGCCGCCGCCGCGGCCTGAAAATACGTCACCGTAATTCCGGTTTACAGCACTAAGTTATACAACAAAGGACCGGGTGGATGGAGAAGCTCACCGACGAGCAGTACATAGGAAGGAATTCGGCATGGGTAAAGAGCCTTCAGCAGCCCAGAAGATGATCGGCGACTTTGCGCCCAAACTGGTCGAACTCACGGATCGCGTCCTTTTCGGCGACGTCTGGGAACGTCCAGAGCTTTCGAAGCGCGACCGCAGTCTTGCAACCGTCGCGGCTTTGGTTGCGATGAACCGTCCGGACCAGTTGCGGTTTCATCTGAATTACGCCGTGCAGAACGGAGTGAAGAAGGAAGAACTGATTGAAGTCATCACCCATCTGGCATTTTACTCAGGCTGGCCCAATGCAATGAGCGCCATCATGGTGGCGAAAGAGGTGTTCTCCAAGGCGAGAGAGTAGAAATTTAAAGCTAAGTTTGGGTGGGGAGTGCGCATGGCAAGAGGCAGCAATGCTCTGAAGGACCGGCTTTCCCGATTTCGGGAGATCAACATCAGCGTGATCGGCAGAAAGTCGGGACGCACCATTTCGAACCCGGTCTGGTTCGTTTCTGACGGAGACAAACTTTACCTCCTGCCGGTGAAGGGGTCGGACACACAGTGGTACAAGAATGTCGTCAAGAACCCGTCGCTTCGGATCGATGCGCGAGGTGAAGAGGCTGAACTTCGGACCGCTCCCATCACCGATCCTGCACAGGTTGCGTCGGTGGTCGATAAATTCCGGGGCAAGTACGAGGCAGATGTAAAGGAATACTATTCAAAGTTCGACGTTGCCGTTGTGGCTCAGATCGGTTGATCGTGCGTCAGGCCGACGGCCGAGGTAAGATGTGCGCTACAAGGCAAAACTGGCTTTTGACCGAGCGTACTGGGGCAAGTGAAACACAAGGGTTTTCACCCGGAGAGTTATCCGAACTCGGAAAGTTTGGAAGGGGGTTCACTATGGTCACGCTGAATGTGAATGGAGTCCGGCGCGAGGTCAAAGCGCCTGATGACACGCCGCTACTGTATGTGTTGCGCAATGATTTGGAACTGATCGGCCCGCAGTTCGGCTGCGGGCTCGCACAGTGCGGAGCGTGTTCGGTTCTGATCGACGGCAAGGAAGCGCGGTCTTGCGTTACGCCCGTCGCGACCGTCGCGAACCAGGAAATCGTCACGCTCGAAGGTCTGCCCGCGCGCTGGGCCAAGCAAAAAGGTCTCCCGGCGGCGGAAGCGACGAACACGCTTCACCCGGTGCAGCAAGCCTGGATCGAAGAGCAGACTCCGCAGTGCGGCTTCTGTCAGAACGGGATGATGATCAAGGCTACGGAGCTGCTCGAAAGCACTCCGCAACCGACCTTAGCGCAGATTAAAGAGGCTTTCACCACGTCTGGAGTGTCGCCCAATCTGTGCCGCTGCGGAACCTACGTCGCGATTATTGAAGCCGTACAACTTGCCGCCACGATCATGGCGAAGGGGAGGTAAGCGATGGCAACCATGAGCGAAAAACCAGCAAATGTTTTCGGACCGACGCTATCGCGCCGTGGATTCATAAAAGCGGGCGGTATCCTCGTTGTGGGATTCAGCTTCGTGGGCCCAGAGTTTCTGAAGGGCGATACCGCGAAACCAACTGCATTCAAGAACTCGCTCGATCCGACGCTACCAAGTTCGTGGATCGAGATTCATCCGGACAATTCCGTTCTGATTCGTACCGGGAAGAGCGACTTCGGCCAGGGCTCAACCTTTACCGCCTATCGGCAGATTGTGGCTGAAGAGTTAAGCGTACCCTTCGAAGCGATCACCACAGTTGTATCTGGACACACCGATCTCACCCCCGACGGCAGCGGCGCCTTCGATTTTCTCGGCCATGGAACGCCGAATATCCGCAAGGCAGCCGCGTATACCTATCAGGCTTTGCTCGATGTCGCGTCCGAGAAACTCGGCTTGCCCAAAGACAAACTTTCCGTGAAGGACGGTGTTGTCTCCGGAGGCGGCGAGAGCATTTCCTACGGCGATCTCGTCAAGAACCAGCAACTGAAGCTCACCATCCCTGTGAAAGGAGACCTTACCAGCATTTTTGGGCTGACCGTCGAGGGTAACCCGCCGATGAAGCCGGTTAGTGAGTACACGGTTATCGGCAAGTCGTTCAAGAATTCCATCATCAGTACAAAAGTTGCTGCGAAGGAAACGTGGGCGACGGATGTGCGCCTGCCGGGCATGTTGCACGGGCGGGTGGTGCATCCGAAGTCACTCGGGTCGACCCTCGTCTCCGCCGGTTCACTGGACAAGACGAAGTTCCCGAACTCTCAAGTGATCGTGAAGGGCAATCTCGTAGGAGTGGTCGCGCCTACCGAGTGGGAGGCGATCCAGGCCGCCGACCAGGTCGCCAGTGCGACGAAGTGGAGCGAGTGGAAGGGACTGCCGGGGAACCCAAAACTTTACCAGCATCTTCGCGACGAGTCTGATTGGAAGTCCGCACCGGTCGAGAAGAGTAAAACGTCGAAGGGCGATGCAGACTCCGTGCTGTCATCGGCTAAGAAGAAGCACGCGGCCACCTATCAGTTGTCTTACATGAAGCACGCGCCGATTGGCCCGACGATGGCCGTTGCCGACGTCAAGTCTGACGGCACTGTGCACATTTACGTACACAACCAGAATCCGCAAGCGCTGCGCGGCGAAATTGCGACGATGCTCGGCACCACGCCTGATCATGTGATCGTGCATTCGTATCCTGGACCTGGCCACTACGGCAGGTCGAACGGCGGGAACTCAGGAGCGGAAGACGAGGCGGTGCTCTTGTCGCAAGCAGTGGGCAAGCCGGTGCGCGTGCAGTGGATGCGCGCCGACGATATGCAGTGGTCTACGCAAGCAGCTGCCGCATTCTCCGACGTTCAAGTTGCCATCGACGAGAAAGGCAAAATGGCCGCGTATCAGATCGACCATTACATGCCCGCTATGCAGGATGATCGGCCGGTCGGTGCCATCATCGCAGGGCTGCCGACTATGCCGGCCCCACAGGTCAAATCTGATTCGGTCACTTCCACGGTCAATGGTATTGAAGATCCGTGGGTCTACGCACCGGTTCCCAACGTGATCGAGCGCGGTCACGGCACTTTCCAAGTAGGACAGAAAGCGTCACCTCTCGCGGTGGGTCTGCGCGATCACAGTATGCGGACGCCGGGGCAGTTTCAGCAGAACTATCCGCGGGAACTGGCGATCAGCGAAGCGGCGGCGCTTGCAGGCGCGGACGCCATTCAGTTCCGGATCGATCACGCAAGCGAAGAGCGTGCGATCGGGGTACTCAAAGCAGTCCGTGACGCTTCCGGTTGGGATACACGCTCCTCACCGCGCCCTGATGCTGTCGCTACCGGATCCACGCCGGTGCGCGGTCGCGGAGTCTCGCTGATGTTGCGGAGCGGGACCTATTGGGCCTGCGTTTGCCAGATCGCCGTCACTCCCAGTACGGGTGCGATCGTCGTAGAGAAATACACCGTTGCCGTCGATCCCGGCATTGTCGTCAACCCAATGCAGTTGAAGCGGAACGTCGAAGGCGGCGCAGTCATGGGAATCGGCCACGCGCTCTTCGAGGAAGTGATGTTTGATGAGAGCGGAATCACCACGGAAGACTGGAATTCCTATCCGATCCCGACCATGGCTGATATTCCTGAGATCAAAGTCGTGCTGCTCCACAATCCGAAAGTCGGAGCGTACGGTGGAGGATCGGAAGCGGCGAATGCGCTCGCTGCGCCAGCCATTGCAGCGGCCTTGCACGACGCAACGGGAAAGATCATGCGGCGGCTTCCGATGAAACCGGCTTATGTGCAGGCAGTTTTGAAGATGTAATCGAGCGTCAGCCGTAAAGGATCTTTTTCCGATACGGCTGACGCTCACCACAAGATCAACCTCTGGGCGAACGCTCTTTAGTGCTTGGCGTCGGTTACGTTGCCGTGTAACTCGGGATGTGGCTCCTGTTCGACCTGATCGAGCTCTTTCTTCTGCTCGTCGGTCAGAATCGCGCGGATCTTTTTATCCGCCCGGTAGCGTGCGTCCCGCAGTTTGCTGACGTACTCCTGGTGCGGCATGCTGTGCTCTTGTACAAGCTTCATCGTGGTATCGTGCAACTCCTGCAGGATCGGTTTCATCTTTTCCTGCTGTTCGCTGTTGAGGTCAAGCTTCTCCGCGAGAAACTTGAGTTGCCCTTCGGCGGAAGGCACGATGGCGTGATCGGTACCGGGCGAGCCTTTGGCCGGACCGCTCCAGCCGGCGTTAGCCTGTTGCACGGCTACCGTGAGAGTGAGTGTCAATAAGGTTGCGAGTGCGATTCCGCGAATGCGAGTCATGATGTTTCTCCTTTGTCCCACCATTGGGCAATGTAGCGGCAGAAGCCAGGGATGGTCGAGGACGGTTTTGAGTTGCTGAACAAAGAGGTGGTCGATGTCCAGGAACGCCCAATCCAAGTTGCAAGAACCTGCCGCTCCGAGGAAACATCGGAGCATGCGGCGTCGCAACCTTGATCAGCGCGTCCGGCGTACGCACGAGCGGCTTGGCATGGCTCTGCTGGAATTGATCGTGGAGAAACCCATTGATGAGGTGACTGTTCAGGAGGTTCTGGATCGCGCCTCGGTCGGCCGTTCAACTTTTTATCTTCACTTCCGCGACACCAATGACCTGCTTCTGAGTCAGTTAGAGGCATTCCTGGAAATCCAGAGCACGGCGCTCAGCGTTCGAAAAGAAAAATCGTACCGGGTTGTTCCCGTAGCGGAGTTGTTCGCGCACATTGGCCAGCAGAACAAGTTCTACCGTGCCCTCGCCACCTCGGGCCGTCTGAATGATTTCTTCGATCTTGCGCAAGGCTACTTCGCGCGCGGCATCGAGCAGCGCCTAATCGAATCCGGGCGTCTCGCGAAACTTTCGCCGCGTGAATTGAATGCGCGCGCTTCGGCATTGGCTGGCAGCCTGCTATCTTTATTGCGATGGTGGCTGGATCGCGGCGAAAACGAATCCGCTGACGCGATGGATAAATTGTTTCACCGGATGGTGTGGACTGGAGTCCAATGATCCCTCATAAAACGGCGAGAAAAAGAAGTATGCTCGAAGTCGTGAAAACAAACGGCAAAATCGCACCTTTCCCGCAACCGGCCAAAGCAGACGGGCCGAGCCAACCAGACCTGGCGAAGTTAGGTCGCCTGATTGCCGCCTACGCCCCGCACGACGGCAGTTTCGATCTGCGCGTCCCTGGCGTGCGCGCCATTCGTTTCTCGCGAGTGAACCAAGAGTGTGTGCATGCTCTTAGTTTGCCGTCGTTGTGCATCGCCACACAGGGAGCGAAGACCTTTATCGTTGGGCAGGATGTGTACGAGTATGACGCCTCGCGCATGATCGTCTTTTCTGTGGCTTTGCCGGTTGCTGCCCAGGTCACGAAGGCCAGCCACTCCGAGCCGTACCTCGCCCTCAAGTTGGACCTCGATCCGCATAAGATTGCCGAACTGGCCTTAAAGGTGTTTCCGCATGGCCTGCCTCCGGCTCAGGAGAGGATCGCCGTTTACGTGACTCCGGTCGAGGACAGCGTGGTCAACGCCGCAACGAGGTTGATGGAATGCCTGCCGGAACCCGGCGACGCTGAACTCCTGGCTCCGCTGGTGATGGATGAGATTTTGATCCGGCTCCTGCGCAGCCCCATCGGCGTGCGCGTGGCTCAGATGGGTTTTGCCGAGTCCAGCGTGCAGCGAATTGCGAAGGCAATTTCCTGGCTGCGCGAGAACTACTCTCAACCCATGAAGGTCGAAGAACTGGCTGATCTGGTGCACATGAGTGTTTCCTCGTTCCATGAGCATTTCAAGTCAGTCACGTCGATGAGCCCGCTGCACTATCAAAAGGTGCTGCGCCTGCAAGAGGCACGGCGCCTGATGTTGTCGACGATGATGGACGCCGGCGCCGCGAGCCAGCGCGTGGGCTATCTAAGCGCATCGCAGTTCAGCCGGGAATACAGCCGCTTCTTTGGCAGTGCGCCAACCAGAGACATCGCCAAGTTGCGTCAGGAAACGCGACTGTGGGCGTGACCCAATTCAGTGTGACAGGCGTGACACCTCTCGGCGGTTGGCAAAACTTCTATGTCATCGTGGGATCGTCTGCCGGCGCGCTGATCGGATTGCAGTTCGTCGTCATGGCCCTGGTCGCTGACCTGCCCCGCACGCCGGGCCAAGCGCAGGCCGGCCACGCATTTGCGACTCCCAACATTGTCCATTTCTGCGCGGTACTGTTTCTTGCGGCAGCCCTATGCGCTCCATGGCACGGAATTGGCGCGGCAGCCGTGTGTTGGGGATTGCTGGGTCTCGGTGGAGTTGCGTATGCCCTGATCGTGGCTCGACGCCTGCGCGTACAAACCGTCTACCATCCCGTGTTCGAGGATTGGCTGTTTCATGCTCTGTTGCCTTTCGCTTCGTATGCGACGCTCGCAGCAACAGCTTGCGTGGCTCGCGCCGATCCACGCGGAGCCATGTTTGGAGTTGCGACAGCTGCGTTGCTGTTGCTCTTCATCGGTATTCACAACGCTTGGGACGCCGCAACCTACCACGTCTTTGTCGTCAGGCCCAGACGACCAGAAGCTGATCACAATGTTAAGCAAGCGCACTAATTCTTCAGTGCGATTGACTTGCCCGAGCGACCTTCCCTAACATGGCAACCGAGTGATCGGCCAGACCATTTCGCATTATCACGTCGTCGAAAAGCTTGGTGGCGGCGGCATGGGCGTCGTGTACAAGGCCGAAGACACCCAACTGGGCCGGTTCGTCGCGCTCAAGTTTCTCCCCGATGATGTCGCGGGCGACCAGCAGGCATTCGAGCGCTTTCGGCGGGAAGCGCGTGCGGCTTCGGCGCTGAATCATCCGAGCATCTGCACCATTCACGAGATCGGCGAGCACCAGGGGCGTCCGTTTATCGTGATGGAGTTTCTGGAAGGCAAGACTCTGAAAGAGGCGATCTTCGGACGGCCGCTCGAGATGCAGAAACTGATCGACTTCAGTATTGAAGTGACCGACGCTCTTGATGCCGCGCATACCAAGGGAATCGTTCATCGCGACATCAAGCCGGCAAATCTTTTCATCACCGACCGCGGACATGCCAAGATCCTCGATTTCGGATTGGCGAAGATCAATCCGCTCGTGCCGGAGAAGGCCAGTTCGGCGCCCACGATGAGTAAGGAGCACCTGACCAGCGCCGGCAGCACGCTGGGAACCGTGGCCTACATGTCGCCCGAGCAGGCCCTCGGAAAAGAGTTGGACGCCCGCACCGATTTGTTCTCGTTCGGCACCGTGTTGTACGAGGCGGCAACGGGAGTATTGCCGTTTCGCGGCGAGACCTCCGCGGCAATCTTCGACGCCATTCTGAACAAGGCTCCCGCCGCGCCGGTGCGGTTGAATCCCGAGGTTCCGGCGGAGTTGGAGCGCATTATCCGGACGGCTCTGGAAAAGGATCGCGAAGTGCGCTATCAAAGCGCGGCCGAAATGCGGGCCGACCTGAAGCGACTGAAGCGCGACACCACTTCCGGATCGGTGAGGGTTACGGCGACGCAGGACTCTGGGGGCGGGGGAACGCGACGCCCGTGGTTGTGGCCTGTGGTTGCCGTCGGTGTGCTGTTTGTGGCAGCTCTCGCCTGGTTGGTGATGCCGGTCAGCATCCCGAGGATAAAGGGGACGACCCAGATCACGCGCGATGGCTTTCCGATCAGCAGCATGGCCACGGATGGGTCTCGTATCTATCTGACGCAGTTGCGCCCCGAGGGACTGGTGCTGGCCCAGGTCGCTGTGGGCGGCGGAGAGACTTCCTCCATTCCCGTTCCCATCGAATCGATGACGCTCCTGGATATCTCTGCTGACCATTCGCAATTGCTTGCCGGAAAATTTGTGGTTACGGGTACCCGGGACGCGCCTTTGTGGTCAGTCCCGCTGCCTGCGGGTTCGCCGCGGCGGTTGGGAAACATTCTGGCAAGCGGAGGTGCATGGTCCCCGGATGGACAAAGCATGGTCTTTGTGACCGGATCCGATCTTTACCTCGCCAAGGCCGATGGCAGTTCTCCGCACCATCTTGCAACAATAAAGGGTGCGCCGTTCAGGCCGCACTTCTCTCCCGACTCACGCCGGATCCGCGTTACGGTCACGGAAGGGAACCAGAGCATCTCGATTTGGGAGGTTCAAACGGATGGCTCGGGGCTGCACCAGTTGTTTGCGGGATGGCATAGTCCGCCTGAGGAGTGCTGCGGGGCGTGGTCAACAGATGGCCGCTATTACTTCTTCCACAGTACCGGCCGTGAGAGCAACCTCTTTGCTGTGGCGGAGTCGACCGGTATCTTCCCCAAACGGTCTCGCGCCCCGGTACAGCTGACAAACGGTCCTCTTCTTTACACAACGATCTCGCCCGACCTCTCCGGCAAGAAGCTCTTCGTGCAGGGCTCACAGCAACGTGGAGAACTGGTGCGTTATGATGCGCGAACCCAGCAGTACCTTCCTTTTGTTGGTGGAATCTCGGCGACTGACGTGGCGTTTTCGCGGGATGGCCAATGGGTCACCTACGTGTCTGTTCCCGACTACACGTTGTGGCGCAGCCGGGTGGATGGAAGCGAACGGCTGCAGCTGACGTATCCGCCGATGGCAGCCGTGCTGCCCCGATGGTCGCCGGACGGAACACGCATCGCCTACAGCACCGCAGATCTCGGAAAGCCGTTCAAAATTTTTGTAATTTCCGCACAGGGAGGGGCGCCGGAGGAGCTTCTGCCAGAGAATGCGCAAGAGGTGGATGCGACCTGGTCGGCGGACGGAACCCAGATTGCCTTCGGGCGCTTGTCTATCGGGGATGTGAAGGGCATGAACATTCAGGTGACGGACGTCAAAAGTCATACAGCGTCGATTCTTCCTGGATCGGATGGACTCTTCTCGCCGCGCTGGTCTCCCGATGGCCGTTACATAGCGGCGATCGGAGTGCAAGGGTCAACCAAGCTGATGCTCTACGATTTCCGGGCGAAACAGTGGTCTGATTGGTTCACTGAGACGAACAACATCACGTATTTAGAATGGTCGTCTGATAGTCAGTATCTCTCATGGGATAACTTCGGCACAGCTCACCCCGCCTGCCGCCGGATCAAAGTCGGCGAACACCAGGCACAGGACCTGTTCGCCATAAAAGATCTCCATCGCTACGTCGGAATCCTCGGGTCCTGGAGCGGCGAGGCACCGGATGGTTCGCGTACCTTCACACGCGACCTGAGCACGCAGGACGTTTACGCGCTGGATGTGGATCTGCCATAGGTTACGCCCGCAAACAAGAACCCGGGTCTGGGGGTGAGCACCGAGACCCGGGCTGGCTGTTCCGCGCGTACGGAGAGGAAATCCGGCGGTCCGGCGATGTGCCAGATCATACCGGCGAGCGGATCACTCACTCTCCTGTGGTCGCGCCTGCCTGTTTTGCGGGGCGCGACCTCGCCTCAGGGAACAGCAATGCTTACAGAACTGAGTCATCAGCGTTGTCCGAAGCGTCACCCACATGACTAAAGCCCGGGTCCGTTGATGGCTCGCGGCACGCCTGAAGGCGTGCCCTTCAAAACGATTGCTGAATTCGTGTGCGCTACACCCGCAAAAGCGTTTTACTTCTTCTGTGAGTCCCGAATATAAGACACGATCATTTTGATCTGGTCAGGCGTGACGCCTTTATTCGAGAACGCGTGCGATGCTTTCTTGTCTTTTCCACCGTTTGTGACCATGTCGGTCAGGTCGGCGTCGGACAGCTTCTTGGCATCGTCGGAAACCAGACTGGGAATCTTCGCCGCCGGCTTTCCCCCGAGATCGGCGCCGTGGCAGGCAGCGCACTTAGTCTTATAGATGGTCGCGCTATCCTGCGCCCACGCGAGGTTGGGCAGAACCAGGAATAAGGCGACTGCGATCATTACAATGATAATGACGAGCTTCATAGTCTTCATGATTGCTTTTCCTTCCGCAAATGTCTTGTCAGCCTTGTCCAGGACCGAAGTGAGCGCGCGGACGACCTCAAGACTCGATGAATGCTTTCGAACGTCTAGCAGTTTCTCTGGAGATGGCGCAGATGGTCAGTGATTGCAATCACGTCCGGTCGTGATCGCGGTGGGCCTCTAAGTGGATGAATGCGCGGGGGATCGCGCCAAAAAACGCCCGTTGCCGCGTGATATGCCTCACTGATGCGAAATTGAACAGCCTCTCCCGTCCCACAGCGCAGCGGAAACCCTTGAAAACAAACAAATCCAACGTGCCTCTGGTGGAAACGCATTTGGCACGGCGCTTGCGATTCCAAAGGTGCAACTTGCGCCGAGGTGTTCGTCGTGGAACCAACGCTCATGGTCATCGGGTTGAACCACCAAACAGCACCCCTGGCTATGAGAGAACGATTCTGGATTGGCGAGAACCGCCGCTACGAGGTCCTGCGCAAACTGAAGAATGCCGAAGGCGTAGAAGAAGTGCTGGTGCTCTCCACGCGTTGCCGCACCGAATTCCTAGTGTGGGCGAGCGAGCCGACTCTGGCCGCTAATTCTCTTCTGCAATACCTCGCGAGCGAGCACGGCCTGAAGCTGACCGAGTGGGAACACTTCTACCGGTTGCTCGATGAGGCTGTTCTAACTCACATGTTTCGACTGGCCTGCGGTCTCGATTGCCAGATGTTGTGTGCGCCCGACGTAGTGACGAACCTGACTGCTGCTTGGGAGCAGGCCCGCACGGTGGGCGCTGCAGGGCGATCTTTGAATGCGCTGCTTGAGCAGGCGCTTCGAGTGGCAGAGAAAATTCGCAAGGAAAAACGAATCGGCGAGACTGGCGTTTGCCTTGCCAGCTTGGCCCGGGACGTGGCTAGGCGGGTCTTCGGAACGATCGAAGGACGCCGAGTTCTTGTATTGGGAACCGGAACTGCCGCGGAAAATACGGCCCGCGGGATGCTCGAAGACGGCGCGGGACCCGTCGTCTTGATCGATCAGAACGCGGGCCACGCTCAGGAATCGGCGCACAAGCTGGGCGCGACGGTCGCAACCCAGACGGATCGCTGGGGTTGTCTGCTGACGGCCGATATCGTGATCAGTGCCAGTGGCTGTCCGCATTACGTACTGACGCGCGAGGAAGCGGAACGAATCGCGGCGGAGCGCAATCGCGTGGCTCTGCTGATTCTGGACATCAACCTGCCGCGAGACATCGATCCGGAAGTGCGGCGCGTGGACGGCATTCTCTTGTATGACCTCGATGGACTGGAGCGCACCGCGCATCGGCCCGCCGCAGAACCTACAGCCGCGCTGGTGGCGATCGAGAAGATTGTGGCCGCCGAGGCGCTAGCCTTTCGTAGCCGAATGCAGGCGCAGACGGTCGCTCCCACGGCCGTCGCGTTGCGCCAGCGGTTAGACGAGATTTGCCGGCAAGAACTGGAGTCCTTCAACAAAGAGCGCGGGCCGTTTACTCGGGAGCAGGATCAATTACTTCACGCAATCACAACACAAGTCATACAGAAGATTGCCGGCTCCCTGGCTCGTGAGCTCAAGGATCTTCCAGAGAAGGAAGAACAGGAGCAGATGACAAGAGCGGTCACGCGACTGTTTCACCTGGAATCGCCACAGCAGGCGCTTGCCGGCACCAGATCGAAGAGGGAAGACGATGAGCGAAGAAAACAAAACGCCTTTACCATCAACTACTAGTTCCCGCGTTGCTCCAAACTGGAGCAGCGGGCAGGCCTACCTGCTAGCTGCATTCTGCCTGCTGCTGGGAGTTGCACTCGGGTATCTGTTCCGGGGATCGGCATCCTCGATGCCGCAGGCTGCGGCTGCCACGCAGAGCACTGGCGTTCAGATAGGGAACACGCAAGCACAGGCCGCCATGCAGCAGTCCGTGGCGCCGTTGCTCGATGCGGTGAACCGGAATCCCGCCGACTACGATGCGCTGGTCAAACTCGGCGACCTCTACTACGACGGGCAACAGTTTCCGAATGCCATCCAATACTACGAACGGGCGCTCGTGATCCATCCGGAGAATCCAGACGTGCGCACCGACCTGGGTACGGCGTATTGGTACGCCGGGAACGCGGATAAGGCACTTGCAGAGATGGAGACATCTTTGAAGTACAAGCCGGGGCATCCGCAGACGCTGTTCAATCTGGGCTGGGTCAAGTGGCAAGGCAAGGCTGACGCAAAAGGAGCGGTCGCGGCCTGGCAGAAGCTGTTGAAAGCGAATCCCGGTTATCCGCAGAAACAGCAGGTGGAGCAATACATCGCCAAGGCAAGAGAGCACGCCGCACGGGGATAGAGATCACGGTATATAGGCGCCTTTTCATTCCCCATCCTTTGGGCGCTCCTGGGCTTCCGAAAGGGAGACCGGGCTTTTAAATTAGAGACAAGTTCTTAGTACGCAGGTGCTGCTCGCAGCCCCATTGCATCCGGCTGCACACTGCACCAGAGTTTGCACTCCCCAACTCTTGTCATTCCGAAGCGAAGCGAGGAATCTGCTTTCCGCCGGCAGCGGATAAGATCTAGATAGACAAGCAGATTCCTCAACGGCGGATCGCCGTTTCGGAATGACAAAGTTTCGGGAGATTGACAGACTGCGAGGAATTCGTTACCCGGAAGCGTTCTCTGAGGGGACTGAATCGGCGGTTTCTTCCTCGCCGGCGGGAGCTAACTCGAACTTTTTCAGCTTGTAGCGCAACGCGTCGCGGCTGATGTCGAGCAAGCGGGCGGCCTGCGTCTGATTGTTATTTGCCTGGCGCATGGCGAGTTCGACCATCGCGCGTTCGACTTCTTCCAAGGATGTTCCTTCTTCCGGGATATACAGGCGCGGAAGTACGCGGCCGTTGGGGAGTTGCTTGCCTCCACCATCGGTTCCGGGCGCGCTGCTTGCCTCAAATGCGGTCAGGCCGCTGCGGGCGGCTTGTCCGACGGCGAACGGCAGGTAAACCGGACGGAGGATGGGTTCGTCTTCCAGAATCATGGCGCGCTCGATGGAATTTTTCAGCTCGCGCACATTGCCGGGCCAGTTGTGGGCAAGCAGCAGGCGGCGCGTTTCCTGGCTGATACCGCGAACGGATTTCTTGAACTTGCGGTTGTACCAGTCGATGAAGAAATCAACCAGCGGCAGAATGTCTTCGGTGCGTTCGCGCAGCGGCGGAATGAAGATGGCGATAATCGCAAGGCGATAATAAAGATCCTGCCGAAAGTGGCCCTCGCGAACGGCTTTCTCCAGATCACGGTTCGAGGCGGCCACGACGCGCACGTCGACCTGCATGTCGCGCACGCCCCCGATGCGACGGATCACCTGGTCTTCGAGCACGCGCAGGAGTTTGGCCTGCAGCAACGGCGAGAGTTCACCGATTTCGTCGAGGAAGAGCGTGCCGCCATCGGCCGTTTCGAACAGGCCTTTCTTCATCGCCTTGGCGTCGGTGAATGCGCCTTTTTCGTGGCCGAAGAGCTCGGCTTCCATCAAGGTCTCGGGAATCGCCGAACAGTTGATTGCGACGAAAGGACCGTTCTGGCGGGAGCTTTCATAGTGAATCGTTTTCGCGACGAGATCTTTGCCGGTGCCGCTTTCGCCTTGAATCAGAATCGTGGTTGCCTCGCTCTCCGCCACTTTCTGCACAAAGCTCATGAGTTCGGCGCTCTTGGGCGAGACGGCGACGACCTCGTGATAGCCGGTATGACGGCGAACCTCTCCACGCAGCGACTGAACCTCGGTCCGGAGATGCGTGGCCTCTAACGCATTCTGGATCGTGACGCGCAACTCCTCGAAGTCGAGCGGCTTGCCGACGAAATCGTAAGCTCCCAGCTTGATGGCGTTCTTGACGTCATCCAGTTGAGGATCGGCGGTGATCATGATGACGGGCGGAGCGTCGGTGGCCTTCTTGATCTGCTCGAGCACCTGGATCCCGTTCATGTCTGGCATGCGGACGTCAAGCAGGACGAGATCGGGAGACTCCTGTTGCGCGAGGCGCAGGCCGGGTTCTCCCGCGGCGGCTTCGACTACCTGATACCCCCACTCTTCACATTTCTGGCGGAGCGACCAGCGAACCAGGCGCTCGTCATCGACCACCAGAATCTTCTCGACGGGCATTGATTTAGCTTACTACGGATGGAAGGGAAGGGCACGCGGGCGGAAGCGGGCAGCCGCGAATTTGCGGTCGACGAAGCAACTGAGTGCCACGGCGCTGTTCCGCTGGCAACGCGTTGTTCCCGATTTGCGAGAAACACTCGTTAAGCTGTTCGGACTTATTCCGGAAGCGTGGAAGCGATTACAACGCAGTATACCGATCCCGAATTTGCCGCAGCACACGCATGCGACTTAACTCAACTTAAGACGCAACGGCATCTACGTGAAAAAACAAAACAGACGGACTCGGCCACGTATTCTACAAAGATGAATGGCAACTTGTTGCCGCCCCCCCGCAATTCCTAGCGGCCACGGTTCATGGAGTCAATCCTGAGCGAATCACGGGCAAACCCGCCTCCTTGCGGAAGGTTAGCCGACCTCAGAATCCTGGATATTGGACGATGTGCGCTATATTGACCACGATTCGCCTGGTTGGTTCTGCAAGGTATTTCAAAACCCGATTTCTGAACCGGGTCACGAAGATTGGAGTGGAAATGAAGCGCTCGACAATTCTCCTTTTGCTCGCAATTGCGTATAAGACCTGTTCGCTTTCTGCACAAACGTCTGCGGTGCCCGAAATTCAGTATCGCTCGGTGCCTGATTTCTTGCATCTTCCGGCCGACCTCTACTTCGGTGAGGTTAGTGGTGTCGCTGTGAATTCGAAAGGCCACATTTTTGTGTTCTCTCGCGGCAACACAACGGGTCCCGCCTATGGTGCGGCCGCGGCGCAGTTACTGGAATTCGGCCCGGATGGAAAATTTCTGCGGGAGATCGGCCACAATCTTTATGCATGGTCCTACGCACACACGGTCAAAATTGATCCGCAGGACAACATATGGGTCACCGACAAGGGTTCGGATGTTGTGGTCAAATTCACTCCCGAGGGACGAGTCGCCATGGTTTTCGGTCGCAAACAGGAGGCGTCAGACGATAGGACTGGACCGCTGAAAGAAGCCCAACCTCCTCTGCCGCCAGTAGATGGATTATTCAGACAGGTTACGGATGTGGCTTGGGATTCCACGGGTAACACTTATATCAGTGACGGGTACATAAACTCAAGAATTGCCAAGGTCGATAAGGACGGCAATTGGCTGACGTCATGGGGTGAACCTGGGAACAAGCCTGGTCAATTCGACACTCCACACAGCATTGCTGTTGACGCGCAAGACAATATTTATGTGGCAGACCGCGGGAACCATCGCATACAAGTATTCGACCCAACAGGTAAATTCCTACGCCAGATCGTCATCGATGTCCCGGTTCCGCGGGATGCAAGACCCGCGATAGGGAACAAAACAGATCATCCTTCGGGTGCGAGAATGCCGGGTTCTCCTTGGGCCATTTGCATCACCCCGCCGCCACATCAAGTGCTGTTTAGCTCAGATGCGTTTCCGGGAAGGATTTATAAGCTCAGCCTGGATGGAAAGCTTCTTGGCGTGTTCGGCAGGACAGGAAAACAATTAGGCGAGTTCGGCTGGATTCACGAGATTGCCTGCCCTTCCGAGAACGAGTTGTACGTCGCGGAACTCTTGAACTGGCGTGCGCAGAAAATCCTTCTGGAAGGAATGCACTAATCCAATGCTGTGCCGCGGCAGAGTCCAATTTCTGTCCAGTTGACGGGCACTTCGCAAGTAACTGTAAAGCAGGAATTGTTAAGGCCCGATGGCAATTCTCTTTAGGAGTTCGGCGCCTGCGTGATTGGGCTAAGACGCAGAGATGGGTAGTGTCCTTTGCAGCGGCAGCACCACCGCGAACGTTGTGCCCCTACCCACGGTGCTGGTGACGTCGATGCGCCCGTGGTGGTCTTCGACAATGCGCCGGGCCAGAGAGAGGCCGAGGCCGGTGCCGTCGCCTTTTGTCGTGTAGAACGGGCGGAAGATGTTGGGCAGGTGCTCGGGCGCGATGCCGCGTCCGTTGTCTTTTACGTCGATCACGGCATTCGGCCCCTTACGCTCCACCGTGACTTCAATTTTCCCTTTTGTCTCGATCGCCTGCTGCGCATTGAGCAGGAGGTTGAGCAGCACTTGGTGAATCTGATCGCTGTCGTGCTCGACTTCCGGCAGGGACGGATCCTTGTGCAGCGCGACTTCGATTCCTTTCGTCATTGCCTGCTGGCGACCGAGCATGACGGCGTGTTCCACCGTGGTGTTCAGATCACTCTTCCGTACTTTTGGCGGATGCGGGCGCGCCGTCTGCAGCAAGTCAGTGACAATGTGATTGATGCGGGCGATTTCCTGGCGGACGTCTTTCACGACCGCCCGCGCCGGGCTGGACGAGGGCAGATCGCGACCGATGATCTCGATGACGCCGGCGATTCCGGCTAGCGGATTGCGGATTTCGTGGGCCAGGCCTGTGGCGACTTCGCCGAGAGTGGCGAAGTGTTCGGCGCGCGACATCTGCGTGCGATGCAGGCGTTCGATTTCTTCGCGGCTCTCGCGGAGTTGGGTGACCATCTGGTTGAAATTGCGGCCAAGGTCGCCGATTTCATCGTTGCGATGCGCGAAGCTTACCGAGACATTCAGGTCGCCGCCACCGAGTTGAGCGATCTTCTGTTGCAGTTCGACCATCGGGCGCTGCACGGTATAGGTGAGCACGACGAGCAGAGCGCCGCAAATCGCGACCGCGCCCGCGCCGGCAACGAGTAGCACAATGTGCCGCTCAGGATCGCGCCACGAAAGCGTCGCCAGCAGAAACAGCAGCATTCCGCCCAACAGGACGCAGGCGATCGGCACCAGCGCTTTGATTTCCCAATTGATGCGCAGCCAGGGCAACTCGGGATCCTCAGCTTGACGAGCGCCAATTTCGTCCATTGACGCCGACTGAGGCGCCGCTAACGCCGGATCGCTGGCTTCGCCCGTGCTGAACGAGCCGGTTCGCGACCTTGGAGTATCTGGCACCGGATCTGGTTCTGGCCTGAACCCTGAGTTCGTCATAGGTTGTTTCGCGACGTTAAGCATAAGAATGCAATCCGTTCAGCAGGTACGTGACGCCGAAGAAGGTGAACATTACGACACCGAATCCCAGGATTGCGAAGTATGCGGCCCGCCGTCCACGCCAGCCGCGGGTGATGCGCATGTGCAGGTATCCGGCATAGACCAGCCAGGTAATCGCCGCCCACGTCTCTTTGGGGTCCCAGTTCCAGTACGAACCCCAGGCCTTGTTGGCCCAGTAGGCGCCGGCGGCGATCATCAGGGTGAGCAGCGGAAATGCTATGCAAATCGTTTTGTAGGTGATGCGGTCGAGCGTATCGGCGTCGGGCAGCAGGCGCTCGAGATCTTCGCGCCGCCAGAGCAGCAGCAGGTAAAGCAGATTTGCGAAGATTGCTGCCACCAGCGCGGAAAGAATGAAGGGGCTTGCTGCCAGGTTGGTCGGATAGAGGCCCTCGGCATCGAGTGAGGAATACCGTCCCTCTCGGACGCGGATCACGAAAAACACCAGCGCCAGTGACTGCAGCAGGATGCTGATGAAGACTGCGCGATTCGCGATCAGAAGAAATCCTTCGTTCTTTCTGACCCGCGCTAGGATGTAGAGCGTCAAGGGAGCGATGACAGCTGCGAACACCAGCATCATCAGCCAGCCGAGATCGGGAATGGTCACGAACAGGCGCACGTTTTTGGCGAGGAAGACTTCAGACTTGTTCTCGGCGTCCCATGCGATCACGTTGAATCCACCCCAGCCTTCGAAGCGGGTTAGAACGGAGGCGTAGATTCCGACGGTGAAAATGCTGGTCGTGGCCAGGAAACTCTCGGTGTTTAACTTGTCCTGGATGAGGAACATCATCGCCAAGGCAAAACTCAGGGCGCAGGCGGCGTAGGCCAGCATGGCCAGCGTGACGTGCACGTGCAGCCATGTCGACTGTAGCGCTGGAACCAGCGGGCGAACGTCGCTACGCAACAGTTGCATCAGCACCACCCCGACGATCGCCACCGGCATAGTGACGGTGCCAATGACCTTCACGGCATAGCGCTTTTCGGCGATGAGCGTCAGGGCGGCCAGCGTCCATACGAAACTCAGCAGCATTTCGTACAGGCTGGCAAAAGGGGGATGGCCGGCCTCATACCAGCGGTGCGCCACCGCTGCCGTGTTAGCGATGAGGCCGGCCCAGGTGGCCAGAGACGCAAACTTGATGTAAGACTCCGTTCCGGTGACGCCGAAGCCCAAGTACAACGCGCCTGCTCCCGCGTAGAAAACGAGCGCGGCATACAGCAGGTTGGCTTCACTCAGGATGTCTCCATTCTTGACGACATTCAAAAACGCGATGAACAGCAGGAAGGCAATGCTTAGTCCCACCATGACAACCAGGGTCATTCCGGTCGCAGGATGCTGTTCGACTCTTGCTCGGGCCATATGCTGGCTTCCTTTCCTTGTATTCTTCTATCCGACCAACCGGACTCACCTTCCGGCAGTCGTTGTTTTCGGGAGCGATGCGACTGGCTTTTCCGCAGCCTCCTCAAATTTCGGTTTCAGTTCCTTCTCAACCTGTTCAACAAATCGTTTGAAAGTTTGCTCGAAGGCATCGCGGTTGCGGTTTGCGGATCCTCCGATCCAGAGCGCCAGATTGCCGCTGGCATCTTGTACGGGAACCACCCAGAAGCGGACGTGGACCACGTAGAAGACGAACGTCAGACCGATTGCCATCAGAATGACTCCGGCCCATACCGCCCATTGGCCGGGTTCGTGCGAAACTTCCAGCCCGGTGAAAACACCCGTCTTAAGATCTTTCGGTTCGAAGTTGTAGGGGGAGGATGCGTTCTCGGCGATGCCGGGAATCTCGGGCAGCCAGAAGTTCACGACTTTGTCGGTTTTCTCCGAGGTGACGATCAAGTGCACTGCGGGATTGACCACGTCATTGCTGCGAGCATAGACGTGTCCGTCCTGTACGACGAAATCGGGGATGAACTCGGCGACCTGAACCTTCGTGTCGACGTCGAGGGAGACAATCTGATTCTGGGCTAAGGAAATTTCCTGTGTCTGGCCTGCGCCGCTCTTCGGAACCGCGTTGAGCACGAGGTGGTCCAGTTTGCCGGTACGACCAAAGCTGGCCTGATAGAAACGGACGTCGTGATAGACCAGAGGATCATTGACCACGATCTCCTTGCGGGAGATTTCCTGGCCGTTATCGACAACTGCCAGCTTCGACCACCAGCGCTTAGGTGTGCCGTCGGTGTAAGTTTCCTCGCCGGTGCCGTCGCAGCGGATGGAGAAGGGCAGGGAGCGAATTTCGCCACTTTTCATCTCGACCCGGTTGCTCGCCATGCCGGGGCTTAGCATCAGGAATCCTCGCCAGCCGTAGAAGGCGTCGACCACGAAGTAGCCAAGAAAAAACAGAAGCAGGCTGGCGTGCACGATGTAGACGGCCATTTCGGAAATGCGATTGCGTTCGGCGAACAGGGAGAAGCGGTCAGGGCGGACAATGCGCTCGGACTTCAAATGCATGTGATGGAACGCGCGTTCGGCTGCGCCCAGTCCTTGCTCTTCGTCGACGATGGCCAGGTGCGCCTGGATGGGAAGGACTCTGCGGAACCCATCGTCCGGGCTCTTATAGGGGCGCGCAAAGTAGCGCCAGGCGTTGGGGAAGCGCTGAACTGAGGCAGCGATAATGCTCAAGCTCACTAGCAGCATCAGGCCGACGAACCAACGCGTGTGATAGACGTCCGTCAGGCCGGTCACATCCAGGAAACGCAGCATGGAGGGCGAGTAGGCTCTCGCTATTTCATCGGGATCGGTGAGCGGACGTTGCAGGATGACGGTGCCAGCGATGGAGAAGATGACGACCAGAATGATCAGCACGACACCAGTCTTGATCGAACTTAGAGTTTTCCAAGTGTTGCGGATCGCGAAGTGAAGTGGCAAAGCCATAACGTTCGTCTGCCTCACTTCGTTGCAATGCACGTACCCCGCCAACCCGCGGAAATCTTGTCAAGCTATTGAGCATTAACGGCTTGAAGTTAAACGAGCTCATTTACTGATGGCTGGGAATGAGGCATAACACTCATCCTTAGCCGGAAACGCTGCGATTTCACCCACCGTGCAAACTCTGTGATTTCAATCACAAAACGCAGTTTGTAGCGTGCGCGATTTCACCAGTCCCGGTGTGGGAGAAGGCCCATTTCTGTTCGGGAGTGGGAGTTGTGGAAAATCACAACACCTGAGTGCGGTGGCCGAACTCGTTCTTTTCCGGACAGTTGCAGTTCTAATCATTTTTCCTCACCTCAGATCCAAAGAAGGACACGGTCGTGCAATTGATAGGTTGCATGATCTCAGAGCGTCAAGGTCGAGCGCTTCCAAACCAAAAGGCAAATGCCGGACGAGCCCTGCCCAATTTCTTCCGGATTGCTTGCCTGCTGATATTGGCGTCGTCCCCCGCCTTGGCTAAAACTCACCCGGTTCCCCTCGAAAAGAATGTGGATTCGGCCAAATGCCTGGAGTGCCACGAAGACAAGAGCAAAGGAAAGTCGGTTCACTCGGCGATCGCTACCGGCTGCCTGAGCTGCCACGAAGTCAGAGTCAACCGGGATGTAACGCGGATCAAACTGATCACCACGACGACCCAGGCACTTTGCCTCAGCTGCCACGACGAGAAGAAGGTGCAGGCTGGGCAGACCATCCATCCTCCGGCAGTGCGTGATTGCGTGAAGTGCCACGATCCGCACCAGTCGGACAACCCCGTTCAACTTGTGAAAGCGACATCCGGCGCCACGCGGGAAGAGAACCTCTGCCTGCGCTGCCACAACATCGGAGTCAATGTCCCGAAGGACGGCAGCCGACACGCCGCCCTCGACATGGGCTGCGATACCTGCCATCTGACACATAAGAACGGCGAGCGGGGAAAGATCGAGTTCGAAGCGCATTTAAAGAAAGATGTTCCCGCGCTGTGTGTGGAGTGCCACGACACGAAGGATGCGAGCCTGCAGAAAGCGCATCAGGATCAGCCGTTCGCGACCGCCAACTGCCTGCAGTGCCACAATCCGCACGAGTCGGCGAAACCGAAGCTGCTGCAGACCTTCTTGCATGTACCGTTCGAGAGCAAGATGTGCGACAGCTGCCATCAACCTTCGGTGGATGGAAAGGTCGTTCTGACCAACAAGGACTCACGGGCGCTGTGCCTGACGTGCCACGAGGAGCAGGGAAAGAAGATCGAAGCGGCGAAGGTACAGCATCCAGGCGCGCAGGGAGATTGCATCGCGTGCCATAACCCGCATGCCGGAAAGTCGCCGGGCTTCCTGCAACCTGATCCGGTGAAGGCTTGCCTGACATGCCATGCGGATCAGGCCGAGCAGATGAAGAAAGCGGTGCTGCATCAACCGGTATTCGTACAAGGTTGCGCGACGTGTCACGAACCGCACGGCGGTGACAACGCGCACCTGCTGCGAGCCGCGGCACCGAACAAGCTCTGTCTGGAGTGCCACGGGCCCGATGCCAACCCGCAGAAGCTGGAGAGCGAGCACCTGGTCACGATCTTCGAGGGCAAGGTGAGATTGCCCGAGGACTATTTCAAGAAAGTGATCGAACTGCCGCTGCAGTACGGGCACGGCCATCCGGTGGAACGGCATCCGGTGATCGACATCGTCGATCCGACGAACATGAACCATGTGCTGAAGCCGATCAACTGCCTGACCTGCCACCAGCCGCATTCGGGAGCAAAGCCGGGAATGCTGGTGAAGGATCAGGCGAACGATATGGCGTTCTGCATGAATTGCCATGCCGAGCTGACTCAAGGCGGCAAAGGAGCGCAGGCAACGCAGCCGCAGAGCGCGCAACCCCAAGGCGGGAAGACAAAATGAAGACGCCTTTGACGCCGATCCGGTTTATGGCGGTTCTGATCGGGCTGCTGTTCTGCATGAGTCTGGCGACGTCGCCGATTTATGCGGACAAGAAAAAGAAGGAGCAGCCCGCCGGGCCGCCAAAGACTGTTCTAGACGGGATCGACCTGTCCAAGCTGGTGTGGCCGAATCCGCCGGCTCCCACGCGCGTGAAGTATCTGAACTACTTCTGCTGCGACAAGTACACTCCCGCGCCGGCCAAGAAGAAGAGTTCGTGGATGGACCGCATGGCGGGCGCCGAGACGCAATCGCAGAAGATGGACGACAAGCCGCTGTTCGCGCTGTGGACGCCTTACGGCCTGGCAGTGGATTCCAAAGGGAATCTCTACATCGCTGACGGGAAAGTTGGCGCGATCTTTGTGTTCAACACGGAAACCAAAGACCTGCAGATGATCAAGAACGGAGTGAATGCGCGCTTCGGCGACATCATCGGGCTGGCGATGGATGACTCCGACCGCTTGTTTGTGTCGGATACGAAGCTGCACCACATTTTGATTTTCGGTAAGGACCGCAAGGTCGAAGGCTCGATCAGCGAAGGCCTGGTAGATCCAGGCGGCATGGCGATCGATAACGAGAATCGATTCCTCTATGTAGCGGATCCAGCTCTCGACCAGGTGCTGGTCTATGACGCGGACAAACTGAACCTGATCCGGAAGATCGGCACCGCGGGCAAGAAACATACGCTGACCGAGCCGGGGCAGTTCTCAGTGCCAACGAACGTGGCGGTGGATGGCGACGGCAATCTCTACGTGACGGATATGTACAACAACCGCGTGGAGGTGTTCGACGCGGATGGGAATTTCATCCGGCAGTGGGGTAAGGCTGGAGATCGTCCGGGGACATTCTCGCGGCCGAAAGGAATTGCAATCGACGCAGACGGTCACGTATGGGTTGCGGATGCAGTGCAGGACATTCTGCAGTGCTACACGGCCGATGGGCGTTTTTTGATGTGGATGGGCGGGCATGGATTGTTCCCCGGGCAGTTCCGGGCGCTGGCCGGGCTCTACATCGACAAGAACAATCGCATCTTCGCTTCGGAGCAGTATCCGGGACGAGTGCAAATGTTCCGCTACTTCACCGACGATGAGGCGCGGGCGCAGATCAAGCAGCGCCAGGAGATGGAAGGGAAGAAATCTAACGGGGCGGAGGCCAAGACAGGAGCAGCTGAAAGTGCAGCGCCTGCGTCCCCGGCGAATTCTGCGGCGCAGAAGCCGCAATAGAGTTTGGCTATTCCGGATAGCCAAGCCGGGGCCGGTGAAAGCCGGCTCCGGGCAACAAAGCATATAGACGTCTAGCGGTAGAGGTAGCTGTAACAGCTGTTACAAAACAGGAGGTTGTTAGACCTTATGAAAAAGCTATTCTTCGTCGTGTTCGTGGTCGTGATCGCAGCCGGGATGGCTGCGGCGCAGACCTACACACAGGGCTCTGGGTTAGTAGGATATGACATTCTCGGTGCTCACCAGAACGGCGGCCGCGGTTGCGCTGGCTGCCATGCCCCGCACAGCGGCGCGGCGGGCGGTGGCGGCAACGTGGCCACCAATGCAGTAGCGTTCAATGATCCTCTCTCCGGTTCGGAAGCTCTCTTCGGACAGGACGTAACTCCTCTGTTGGGCTATTCGATCACGTTGGGCAACGGCTTTGTCGAAGCTCTGCCCGGCGAAGCAGCCGCTTACACCACGCAAGTGGACGAACTCCGCCAGATCACCATGTGCCTTGCCTGCCACGACGGCGTGGTAGCGAAAGGCCAGATGATGAATGGCGATTCATGGGAGCGGAGAATGGGTCTTCTGCCCTCCACCGCTTATGGAACTCGTCCGATCCCGACGCTGCTTGGCAACGACAGCGGTAATGGCAACACTTCGGGCTACGGAAACGATCACCCGGTGGGAACGCAAGCCACGTTGGGTGCAGCGCGTCTGTGGACGAACAATGCTACCACCAGCCCGCTGACCGTCACCGTCGACGCGACGAACGGCATCACCAACATCGCACCGAACTCGGCGGCGTACGTCAGCTTCGTAGCCAACTACGGTTATCCGTCGGTGGCCGGCAGCCCGTGGGGTTGGGGCGTATCCATTCCTCACGGCGACACCAATCCTGGCGATGCATTCCTCACCTGCACCACGTGCCACAACCAGCACGCGATGTATGTGTACGTAGCGCCTCGCGGCAAGCAAGCCGGCGCGGCAATCGTCGGCAACGGCACGTATCCGACGTATTTCTTCATCAACGCTCCTTATAACCCGGGCGCCGGCAACGGCAACCCGCAAATGGCGGCTTCGACCACGCAGTTCTGCCGTCAGTGCCACTTTGGGGAGTCGAACGAAGCGTTCGGCATCACCACTGTGAAAACGCAGTTCTAATTTGCTTCATCCGGGGGAGAGGAAGTCCCTCTCCCCTACTTTTTGAAAGTTTGAGTGGAGGGGACGAAATGAGGTTCCAAGTGGCGTTGGGGAAAGCGATCGGCGTAGCAGTGATGGTCTCAGCGATTGGCTGCAGCGCGCAGGTTGTGGCTTCGCATGCTCCCACGCTGGTGGCGCCGAAGGCGGCGAATGCATCTGTGGCGATGTCGCCGACGCCTGCGCCAGCATCTTCCGGAAATCCGGTCGCCCGCGTAAATGGCGCGGTGCTGACGGATCGGGATCTGATGCGCGAGATCGAAGCGATTTTTCCTTACGCGAAGATTCATAACGGCGTGCCGAAAGACATGGAACCGGAGATGCGCAAAGGCGCACTCGAAATGATCATTTTTGAAGAACTGCTCTACCAGCAAGCTTTGCGCGAGAAGCGGACGGTAGCTCCGGAACGCTTGCAGCGTGCGGAAGTGGAATTCCGCAAGCAGTTTCCGACCGCGCAGGAATACAACCAGGTGGTGCAGAACGAAGTGCATGGTTCGAAACAGATGCTGCGGGAGAAGGTACGGCGCTCGTTGCTGATCGAAGACATGCTGAAAACCGAAGTGAGCGCTAAGGCCCGAGTGAGCGAGGCTGCGGCGCTGGCCTATTACAAGGCGAATCCGAAAAACTTTCAGCATCCGGAGATGTTCAGCATTCAGACCATCTCGATTGTGCCGCCAGAGAATCCGACTCCAGAGATGGCGCAAGAGGCGCGCAAGAAAGCGGACAACGCTCTGAAACAGGCGAAGGCCACGAAGAGTTACCAGGACTTCGGATTGCTTGCCGAAAAGATTTCCGAGGACGACTGGCACGTGAACATGGGCGACCGGAAGTCAGTGGAGCGCGACAAACTTCCGCCGCCAGTGGTCAATGTGGCGTTGGCAATGAAGCCCGGCCAGGTGAGCGATCTGATCCAGATGGGGCCGGCCTACACGCTGTTTCGGCTCAACGCACATGTTCCGGCGGGCATTGCGCCGTTCGCAGAAGTGAAGGCGAAATTGATGACCGACATGCAGAAGAGCAAGACCGATCAGCTTCGCGCTGAGCTGAACAAGAAGTTAAGGAAGACAGCCAAGGTTGAGGTGTTATGAATCTACCGGCCAAAGCCGGCGCGGGTTCCGAGTGCTGTGAGTATCTCTGGCCAGAAATCAGGTGTGGAATGCGGTCGCGGAGAGTTCGGAATGCATATTGGTTGCTGGCAGGGTTGATTCTGCTGGCGCTGCCATGCGCGGCCCAACTGCAGGTGGGTGACAATCTAAACATGAACCTGAACGGAAACGTCGGGTTCACGTACGCAGGCAACGACAATCAGAATCTCTCCGGCCACTCGATGGGTTTTTCGGGGAACGGCAATCTTACCGGCAGCTACTACAGCCCTAATTTCCTGAACTTCAATATTGATCCGTTCTACAATCGGGCGCAAGGCAACTCCGTCTACGGAGATCTAACAAATACCACCGGCGTTACGTCAAATGCGAATCTTTTTAGCGGGAGCCATTTTCCCGGCACGGTCTCTTACAACAAGCTGTTCAACGCTACCTCTCAATTCGGAGTGCCCGGATCGGACATCGGGCTGGCGCAACACACGAACACGCAGGGCTACGGCATCGGTTGGAGCGCGCTGATTCCCGATTGGCCGACATTGACGGCGAATTATTCAGTGAACAGTAATTCCAACTCGATTCTGGGGCTGCAGGGAAAGAATGACGAGACTGACCACACGCTGAATCTGTTGTCGGCCTACAAGTGGGACGGCTTCCGCATGACGGGCCAGTACATCCATCGCAATGTGAATGCGAACTTCTCGCAATTCCTGGACAACGCGGCGCCGGTCCGGACCAACAGTTCCAGTGACAGCGTTGGGGCAACGATTCAGCACTCGCTGCCACTAGCTGGGACCTTCGGCGTTTCGTGGAACCATCTGACCTATGACTACGCTTACAAGGACGCATACTCAGCCAAGAACTCCGGCGGTTCGACTACGGTGAACGGGAATGCGTCGTTTCACCCGACGAACAAGCTGGGTGTGTCGTTCAACGCCAATTACAACGACAGCCTGCTGGGGAGCGTTCCGGAACCGATTCTGAATAACGGCGCAGTAGTAAACATGGCGAGTCTGGGCAGTTTCCGTTCCGAGATGGTGGGCAGCGACGTTTACTATCAATTCTTCAAGAACCTTGGCGTGCATGCCGATGTAACGCATGAGCATCAATCGTTTCTGGGCCAAAGCTACTCGGCGACGCAATTCTTCGGGAGCGCGAATTTCAATTTCGACCGCAGCCTTCTAAAAGGCCTCTCGTTTTCTCTGGGAGTCGTGGATACGGCGCAGCAGACGGACAACACCGGCCTGGGTTTTGTCGGTAACGTGAACTATACCCGGAAATTCTCGGGATGGGACGTCAGCGGCAACTTCAGTTATGCGCAGAACGTGCAGACCGTGATGCTGGTGTACACGATGTCTTCCTACAGCTACCTCGGTAGCGTGAGGCGGCGCCTGGGAGATCGCACATATTTCATGGCGGGATACAGCGGAGCGCACAGTGGGATCACCGCGAACTCCGGTACCACGAGCAGCGCTGAGAGAGTGTGGACGACGTTCATGCATCACGGATACACGCTGAACGCGTACTACAACAAGTCCAACGGAGAGGCAATTCTTACCGCGAAAGGGCTGGTACCGGTGCCTGGGAACCTGCCACCACCGGCCCTTGGGTTAAGCCAATTTACTTCGTACGACTCGAAGGGGTGGGGTTTCAACGCGGGAGCGACGCCAATAAGGCGGCTGACCATCAGCGCAGGATTTTCAAAATCGAACGGGCACACCATTGATCCCCTTCTGACCACGGCGACCAACAATGAACTGATCAATGCAATCCTGCAGTACCGGCTGAGGAAGATCTTTCTGAATGCCGGATACACGCGGTTGAGCCAGACTGTGGGCGCGCCGGGCACACAGCCGATTATGGTAACGTCCTACTTCATCGGGTTCTCAAGATGGTTCAATTTCTTCTGAAGACGACCGAGACCCGGTTCGTGCGCATCGGAATCAGCGCGTGCTGCGTTGTTCTCCTTGCAACGGCGGCCTTCGCTTCGAAGGCGAAGAAAGAGAAGACGGTCGAGCCTGCGCCTCCGGATGTGCTGCTGGAAGGTGGCCGTAAACTCCACTACGAGCGCAGCTTCAGTTCGGAAAGAGAAGTGGAAGGCAAGCGCGGCTTCTTTACCAAGCTTGTCGACGTCATCGCCGGAGAGCCCGACCATCCACATCTGGTGCGGCCCTATAGCATCGCGGTGGATTCGCGGGGACGAGCCATCGTCACCGATCCAGGTGCGAACGGTATTCACGTCTTCGATTTCGAGAATCACAAGTACAAGTTCATCGAGCGGAGAGACAAGGGACGGGAATCGATGCGGGCGCCGCAGTGCGTCGCGGTTGATGCGCAGGACAACATTTACGTAAGCGATTCGGAAGCGGGGAAAATCTTTGTGTTCGAGCCCGGGGGGAAGTTCCGGCGTACGATCGGCAGTCTGAAAGGTGGGGAAGGCTATTTCAAGAGGCCGACCGGAATCGCAGTGGACTCGTCGGCGAAACGGATTTATGTCACCGACACGTTACGCGACAAGATCTTCGTGCTCGATATGGACGGGGCAGTACTGCAAACCATCGGGCGCCGCGGCAACGGAGAGGTCGAGTTCAACCTTCCGACCGAGGTGCTGGTCCGCGATCAGGATCTGTTTGTCGTGGATGCGATGAACTTCCGCGTGCAATTCCTGAATCGCTCAGGAGGATTCGAGACGGAAGTGGGCCGACTGGGAGATAGCACCGGATCGATGTTCCGTCCCAAGGGAATCGGCGTCGATTCTGAAGGACATCTTTACGTCGTGGACGGCCTGTGGGGAGTGATACAGGTTTTCGATCGGCAGGGAAGATTGCTCTATTACTTTGGCGCGCGAGGTACCGGGATCGGCGAGTTCCAGTTGCCGGCGGGATTGTTTATCGACCACGACGACCGCATCTTCGTGGTTGATTCCTTCAACCGGCGCATCCAGGTATTTCGTTATTTTGGGTTGACGAAAACAGCGCAGGGAGGACCGCAATGAAACGGTTCCTCCTGATTTTCGCGTTGCTGATGCTTGGATCGATGTGCTATGCGCAGATCTCGGCTGACGTGCTGGGCTCTCATAATTTGTCTTTCAGTGGAACCTCGCCGGTCAAAGGTGGTCTTGACCCTTGCCTGTATTGTCACGTGCCGCACTCCGGGGTGCAGAATACGAACGGGGCGCTGTGGAGCCAAACGCTTTCCACGCAGGTGTACAAAACATATGGCAGCACGACTCTGCACAATACCACTCAGCAACCGATGCTGGGCGGCGACAGCAGCCTGTGTTTGAGCTGCCACGATGGGACGGTAGCGGTCGGTCAGACTCAGCCCTACGGGCAGATTCAGATGAGCGGCAATATGTACCCGGCAGACAAGTTCGGAACCGATCTGCAGGGATCACATCCATTCAGCCTGAAGACGCCGCTGGTCGATGCGCCCGACCTGGTGCAATCGCTGACCACGAGCCATACTACGGCTGATCCTTCGCACGCCGTGAAGCTGATCAACAACGATGTGGAGTGCACCAGTTGTCATTCTCCACACGCGCAGATGATCGATAATGTATCGAAGAATTTCCTGGTCCGTGATAGTTCCAGCGGGCAGCTATGCCTGTCTTGCCATGAAGTAAACCCGCGCACGGTCAACGGGCAGAGCAATCCTTTGGCCCAGTGGTCGGGGAGCATTCACGCGACCGCCGGGAACGCGATCGCAAATGCGCCGATGTTGGGCAGCTATTCGACGGTTGGGCAGAATGCATGCCTGTCGTGCCACATGCCGCATAACTCCGCCGCGGGGCCACGGTTGCTGCGTGGTCCGCAACCGCCTATCGCGAACATGGATTCTTCGACGCAGAACTGTATGACCTGCCACAACGGCGGGTCGAACATTTCGCCGGCGATTCCGAATATCTACGCGGAGTTGTCCAAGATTACGCATCCGGCTCCGTCCGGGATCAACACACACGATGCGGGAGAGCCGGCGCTGGTCAACAACAACCGGCATGCGACCTGCGTGGATTGCCATAGCCCGCATGCTTCGATGCAGGAGAGCTCATTTGCGACGCCGCTGCCTCCCGCGATCCGTCCAGCGCAGGCAGGTGCGATCGGAATCAGTGCGACGGACGGGACGACGATAGTGAATCCGGCAGTCAATCAGTATGAGAACTGCCTCCGGTGTCACGGCAACAGTACGGGCAAGCAGACGCAGGTAATCTTTGGCTACTTGCCGCTGCGCGCGATTCCGGGAAGCGATGCACTGAACCTGATTCCGCAGATGACATCGACCGCAGCGTCGAGCCATCCAGTGATGCACGACCGCAGCAGCGCGCTGGCCCAGCCAAGCCTGCTGCCTAACATGCTGAACCTGGACGGCACGACGAAGGGCCGGGCGCTGGGCACGCGGATTTATTGCACCGACTGCCATAACGCCGATGACAACCGCGAGTTCGGCGGGACCGGGCCCAACGGTCCACACGGATCGAAGTGGACTCACCTGCTCGAGCGGCGGTATGAGTTCAGCCAGGTTCCGGCGCCGGGACAGGCCATCACGAATCTGTTTCCGAATCCTGATTTCAGCGTGAATGGACCCTACGCACTTTGTGGCAAGTGCCACGATCTGCAAAACCAGGTTGACAGCAACACAAGTTGGCCACAGCACTCGCTTCACATCAACGACGGCTTCAGTTGCTCGGTGTGCCACACCACGCACGGAATGGGAGCGGGCACGGCGAATGTAACAGGAGAACGGCTGGTCAATTTCGATGTGAACGTCGTGGCCCCGAGCGGGACCCTGCCGGTTTCCTATGACCGCAGTACCAACAGTTGCTCGCTGACGTGCCACAATCACGTGCACAACTCGGCTGCGGCGGCGGTGAAGGGCGTCGGGATGCGCGGTCCCGGATCGCAACGCTAAGGCTTAGGAAGTTCAGTCCTAGAATTGTCGAAGACATCCGCTAGAATCTCCGCTGGAGTGAATTGACCAATCCTGACGCAGAACCAACAATGACTGAGTTCGCTTCCTCAAAGTGGCGAGCTACGCTCCAGCTGCTTGCTCTGGTCGTGCTGTTCTCGGCGGCTGCGGTTTATGAATCCACGCGTTTGTCTGCTTTGACCGGTTCTGAGGTCTGGGTGCATTTGCGCACCGGGATTTGGATTCTGGAGAACCACGCGATCCCCCACACCGGGGTGTTCTCGCAATATTCGAATATGGCATGGAACGATTCGAGTTGGGTTTTCGATCTTCTGTTGGCGGCTGCGTACAAACTTCTGGGTTTGCGCGCGATTCCGATATTGCTGATGCTGCAGAAGGCGGGAGTCGCGGTGGTCACATTTCTGCTGGCGTACTCGGGACGCCGCGATTTCTGGAAGGCGATTGTGTTATCGGCCCTAGCGCAGTATGTGATTTCCGGGCTACAGCCGCTTCCATATGTATTGTCGGTTATTTTCTTCGCGGTCGAATTGCAGTTGCTGGTGAGCAGCTTGCGATCGGGATCGGTGCGGCGACTTTACTGGTTGCTTCCTCTCTTTGTTCTTTGGGCGAATCTGCATACACAGTTCGTTGCGGGACTAGCTTTGCTTGCGGTCTTTCTTATCGCTTATCTCGTCGAGTACTGTCTGCGGAGCCTGAATGTGAGGTGGCTGCGCTCGCGAAGCGTTCCGCCGCTGACGCAGCTGAGCACAATCGCGGCATTATGCCTGCTCGCCACATTTGCGACGCCGTACGGTTTCCGATTACTGCCGGACTTCTTGAGAAGTCAGTACAGCGATGCTGCCTTTGTACATTTCTCCGAGATGGCTTCGATGAGCTTCCGCAGGCCACAAGACTATGTCCTGATGCTGCTGGTGATGATGGCCTTTCTGGCTCTTGGCCGGAAGCGCTCACTCGAACCGTTCGAGCTCCTGGTGCTTCTCGCGGGCACCGCCCTCGCGTTTCGGATTCAGAGAGATGCGTGGCTGGTCGTGCTGCCGGCGATCGCTGTGCTTTCAACGACGTCCTTTTCTGGTCATCATGAGAGTGGGCCACAACAGATGACGGTGCGGACTTGGGAGTGGGGGACGGTAGCGGTCGCCGCAGCCGTTGTCCTGGCGATCGCAGCCGTACGTCTTCCCGGTCGGGATGCACTGATGGATAGAATCGGCCAAAACCTTCCTGTTAAGGCGTGCGTTTACATTGTTTCGAACAATCTGCCTGCGCCGTTGTTTAACGAGTACTCGTGGGGAAGTTTCTTGACTTGGTATCTACCGGAGTATCCGGTCGTGGTGGACAGTCGCGTGGAGCTTTATAGCGATGACGTTCTCGCGAAGTACTTCGACGTCGTTGGAGGGAAGGAGCGGCTGGATTCCGATCCCATGGTCGCTCGCGCCGGAACACTGCTGTTGGCGCGGAACTCGGCGATGGCAAAGGCGCTGAGGAATCTGCCGGCGCTGAGTTCGCAGTACCGACTGGTGTACAGCGACGAGATGGCTAACGTTTTCGTACCGGCGAGGAATGAACGGTGAGCTATGAGCCACGAGCCAAACCGGCTGATTGCTCGATGCTCATTGCTCATGGCTCACTGCTTCGGTTGCTACCAATTACGCGCAAAGACGACTGCTAGGTCATCTCGGTAGATCAGGCGAAAGCGGCGATCGAGAAGCAAGTGCGTGGCGAGTGGGAACTTCTTCTTCAGCAAGACTACGCCCGCTTCATTCAGAACCGGGTCGTTCACGTAGGAAGGGTCCGCTTCCTGGGTGGAGTAATACTGTTCGTCCAGGGCGTCGCCATAGAGGTCGGTGCGTCCGTCGATAGAGACGGGATATTGGGGCATGTAGAAGATCAGGAATCCGCCCCAGTCGAAGCTGTTGTAGAGAGGGCCGCCGACGGGGTTGCGGCGCAGAAAATTTACGGCATCGACGGGGTATTCGCCGCTGATAGCAACGTCCAGGCCGCGCGTGGTGAAGTCGGTGCTGCGCACATTGGCCAGCAGCAGCACGGTGCTGGCAGCGGCGACTATGGCCCAGCCGGACGCGCGGAGGGGACGGCCGCGTTCTTCTTCTGAGGCGGGGAAATCCGCGATGACAGCGGCGGCGACGACGCAGATGAACCACGCGTCACGCCACGTGCGGAAAGCGAAAACCGTGGCAACGATCAGCAGCGCGAATTTGAACGGATCGATATTCTTCTTCCACCCGATCGCAAAGTAGGCACCGACGGCCAACAGCAACTCGAGATACTGGTTGAAATATTCGAAGCTCAGCGCCTGCAGCTCGCGGATGATCTTGTACATGATTTTTGATTGCGAGATGACGAAGGCTTCGTAATAGAGGTGGTAGGAGTAGGGTCCGATGCAGGTCGCGAGAACGCAGCAGGCCAGAACGGCGAACGGGGAGAAAGCAGGGAGAGCGGGAGGTGACAGGAAGTCCGGATGGACGCGGAATCGCATTGCGAGCCGCTGCACGAGATTCACGCCCGCGAACAGGCCTACGACGGCAAGTCCATAGATGAATTGAATATGGATATTTGCCCAAAGTAAGAAAACGAGTGGCAGCCAATAGAGCGATTGCACACGCCCACTGCGCTGCGCCTCGAACAAGAGAGTCAGCGTGATGGTGAATAGGATTACCGAGAAGAAAACCGGACGCGGGGCGATGTTAAAGAGGAATGCGGCGTAAACGACGACTGATAGCCCCCACGCTAGCCAGAAGCGGCCGGAGATGCGGTAGAGCATACGGAAGATTGCCAGGGCGACCGCGATAGTGAGCAGAGTTCCAAAAATACCCATCCCGACGAAACTGAACCAGGCGTAAGCGCGCGAGAGCAGGACTTCGTATCCCCAGCTATAAGCCATCCAGGGGCGAGTTGCGGCGGTGTGCGAGAAGATACCGTTGTGCGGGAACGATCGATTCTGGACGATCCAGTCGCCGACGCTAAGGTGCCACCACATGTCAGGGTCGAGGACAGAGAGTTTGGTCCGGAAGCACTCAATGCCGACACCGACGATCAGAGCGATCAGGGCAAGCAACCTCAGCAGACGGAGCTTGGACAGGGCGATCAGATCGTGCGCCAAGTTCATTGCCGGGAGTGCCTCGAGAAGTCCATTGATGTCCTGCCAATTCGGAGTAGATTCGCCATGCTACTCCTTTCCGAATCCAACCGAAGAAAGGATGAGCTTGAGCGATTCTCGCGCTCGAAACTGGCCGCTACATCGCGGGCTTTTCGGTCTTCGTGCCGGCGGGGATGCTCAGGTGTTTCTTGGCCTGTGCCAACATCTGTTCGACCTGGACCTTCTTCGGGCTTTTCGGATCGGCCTTTAAAAAGGCTTGCCAGGCCGCGATCGCGGCCTTCGGGTCAGCTTTGCCCTTCCACTCGAAGTAGCCGAGATTGAAGAGCACCTGCGGGTTCTTGGGATCGATAGCCAGGGCCCGGTTGAGCGTAGCGATGCCACGGTCTAAGTCGCCGAGCTTGACATAGACGAAGGCCAGTTCGTTGAGGGCATCCACCGTGGGCTTGGCTGCGATGGATTTTTCGTAATACTGCTGAGCGCTCTGGAACTGCTGCCCAGCCATGTAGGCGCGAGCGATTTTAGCGAGAAGATCGGCGTCGTTCGGGTGTTTTTCCAAGTCAGCCAGCATTGGCGCGACTTGCTTGTCGGCCATGCGCTTCATGTCAGACGCCGACGGAACCTGAAGCGCGGCTGGGGACGCCGGTGCGGAAAGATCGCTGATCGATGGTGTCGATGGTGCGGGACTCGCCACAGCGGGCGCGTGAAGCAGGTAACCGGCAGCGATACCTAGAATCATGCAGATCACCGCCATGCCGTACGTCTGGGCATTGCTCCAAAACTTCGAATCTTGGTCGCTCACTGCGATGGTCTCCTTATTACGGTGAAGAAACCGGCTGCAGCGCGGTGCGAATCTCTGGAAAAATGCACGAACAGCCATATGCTCAAGATGCACGTCGAATGCCAATAGTCTCCTTCGGCGCCAGGCTGCAAGAGGCGTCTAATCAGTGACTTACTGCCGAGAGGTACAGATTCGGCAGCATCGTCTACAGCCCCAGAAGGGGCGATTCCCCCGCTTTCAGCGGCTTATCACCCAGGACAACGACACGCACTATTCACAACTTCGAAAACGGTGTCCGATTCGCGGACTCACGGCTGAGTGTGATTTCAATCACACCCTGTCGGCGAGGGTCACGGGAGAATGCGTGTGTCAGTGGATTGGGGAAAAGGAGATCTGTCATGGAAGGCAACGGACGTGGTGCGGGGCAGTGGACTAGCACGCAGGCGTACGTACTCTCGGTCATTTGTCTGCTGCTTGGGGTAGCAGTGGGATATCTGGTGCGCGGTTCTGCGGCGTCAAACAACACGGCGACGCAAGTTCGCGCGGCTGCAACGGAGTCGTTGCCAGCGCCGATGGGGGGCGCGCAACAACCCACGGTTGAGCAGCTGCGGCAGATGGCGGATACGCAGGCGCAGCCCCTGCTGAAACAGCTGGAGAGCGACCCAAGGAATTCGACATTGCTCTATCAGATCGGGAATCTGTATTACGATGCACAGCAATATCCCGAAGCGGTCAAGTACTACGAGAACTCGCTGCAGATCGATCCGAAAGCGACGGACGTTCGCACCGATATGGCAACCGCTTATCACCTGATGGGACAGTCCGATCGTGCGATCCAGGAGTACGATGCCGTTCTCAAGATCGATGGCAAGCACGCCAACGCGCTGTTTAACGAAGGCATGGTGAAGTGGCAGGACAAAATGGATTTGAAAGGTGCGATTGCGTCGTGGAAACGATTGCTGAATGCTCATCCGGATTACGCACAGCGGGATCGGGTGGAGAAGTTGATCGCGCAGGCGGAACAGCATCTGACGATCAAGCCGGGAAATGAGGCGGCGAAATAGAACGTGACTGCACAGGTTGAGAGCGCAGGAGTGGCAGCAGAGCTCCAAGACGCACCAGATGTGCCTGCAAAGCGTCGCCGGTGGATTCTGCAGATTGCCGCCGCCATTTTTGTGCCGGTGATGGTTCTCGTGATCGTTGAAGCCGGCCTAAGGTTGGCGGGTATCGGCTTCAGTACGAGTCTTTTGGTCCCGTGCACGGTGAAGGGGAGTCCTGCCTCTTGTTACAACCTGTTCTTCGCGACTCCCTATTTTCCGGCGGGAATGGTGCAGACTCCGCGACTCTATTCCATTCCCGCGACGAAGCCTCAGGGTACATACCGGATCTTCGTGCTAGGTGAGTCGGCGGCGATGGGAGATCCCGACAGCGCGTACGGGTTCAGCCGCTATCTGGAAGTCATGCTGCGGGAGCGATTTCCCTCAACAAGATTCGAGGTGGTCAACACCGGTAGCGTCGCCATCAATTCGCACGTGGTGTTGCGGATTGCCGAGGGCCTGGCCGACCAGAAGCCGGACCTGTTCATCATCTATTCGGGGAATAACGAGGTGGTGGGACCGTATGGTCCGGGCACGATGCTGACTTCGGGAGGCATGAGAATGCCTGTGGTCCGGAGCAGCATTTTCTTCGGTTCGACCCGCATTGGCCAGCTGCTGACCCGCCTTGGAACGAAGAAGCGCGAGTGGCACGGCATGGAGATGTTTCTCGATCAGCAGGTGCCGGCGGACTCGCCGCTGATGCAACAGGCTTACTCAAATTACGAAGAGAATCTGCGGGATACGATCAGGGTGGCTCAGGCCGCAGGTGCAAAGGTTATCGTCTCGACCGTAGCCACGAATTTAAAGGACTGTGCTCCGTTTGCTTCGATGCACGGCAAGAATCTGAGCCAGGATGATCTGAAGAAATGGTCGGCTCTGGTGCAGCAGGGAAATGACCTGGATGTGGCGAACTCACCCGCGGAGGCGCTGAAGCAGTATCAGGCGGCGGCCACCATCGACGACGGATACGCGGAACTCGAGTTCCGCATGGCGCGCGCGGCGTGGAGGCTAAGAGATTACCGGACTGCCCGGGAACATTTCTTGCGGGCGCGTGATCTCGATACACTCCGCTTTCGCGCTGACACTAAGATCAATGAGATCAACGGCTCGGTTGCGACGTCATCCAGAGTGGCGCTGGTCGATGCGGAGAAGATTCTTTCCGACGCCGCCCATGACGGAACTATCGGCAGCGATCAGATCTATGAACATGTGCATATGACGCCGGAAGGCAACTATCTGCTGGCGCGTGCGATATTCGCTCTGATTGCGCCCACGCTTCCGCAGGGAACTCAGGCCGCTGAGCCGCGGTCCGAAGCGGAGTGTGAGCGATTGCTGGCGCTTACGGGATTTGATCGCTGGCGGCTTGCAAACGAGATGTTTGGTCGGCTGCAGAAGGCGCCGTTCACGAATCAGTTGAATCACTCGGAACAACTCTTCCACTTCGCCTGGGGCGCTCAGGCTCCGGACGAAAATCCAAACGACACGGTGTCGCAATATCAGTGGGCGATCGCACAACATCCAGAAGATCCGATGCTCCATCTAAGGTTCGGCGGTTTCCTGTTTCCCTACAACCGCAACGCTGCGGCAGAACAGATCGGAATGGCCCAGCCCTGGGACGGGTACCCGATGTTCTTGCCGGACGGAACGCAAATTCGGTAATGTGTCCGCGGTAAGTACCCTCTGAGATTTCCTCGTCAAGCAACAGTTTCGGCCTCTCCCGCGTCATAACCGCGGTCAGGAGGCTTGCAATGGCCGCAAGACAGTGGTCGGTCGTTGTTGGTTTGGCTCCGCTGCTTTGGGTTCTTCCGGGTTTTTCGCAGGACGATGTTTTAAGAAATCACAGTCATGGAACTGAAGCCGTTGTGTGTTGTCTGACTGATGACGGCTCCGTGGCCCCAAACGTTTCAGAGGAGGCAATACCGGAACCGGACCGCGTTGGAGAGAACTTGAAGGTTGAGTTGGCCATCGAGAAGACTCGGCCTTCGTTGCCGGATGACCTTAACCGGAGCATCTATTACCGGAACAAGCTGGAGTTCTCCCTGGATGGTGGATGGCTTCCCATCAATATCCCTTTTCCTTTCGACTTCATGATGGGGGCGGATTACAACACCTATCCGCTCAAGTACACACTTGTGCCCGTCATTGCGTCTCTGCGCTGGCAACTGGGAAATGTACGCGGGCCGCTGATCCTGCGGGGCAACTGGGATCTGGAGTTCAGTGGAGCGGTGATTGCGATGCCGCGCGGACCGGAAACGAGATATCTCGCGTACATCATGGGGATGCGACGAAATTTTGTGCCTCGGAATTGGCGGGTTACACCGTACTTTGATTGGCGCATGGGGCTGGGGAACATCAACGCGAAGGGACCGCTGGGCGTGCCGTACGCGCAAGGGCAGAACTTCACTTTCACACTGAACATGGGGAGCGGGTTGCGGTACAACTTCAGCTCGCGTTATGGAGTGTCCCTGGGGCTAAACTGGATGCACATCTCGAACGCGAACTTGTCTGAAGGGTCGCCTCCGAATTGGGGATTTCGGAACTACGGGATTAATGTCTACGGGCCGATGGTGGGGATTGATATGCAGTTACGAAGATCTCAGCGACAGTCGCGGTAGCTTGTCCAGAGCCGCGGTCAGACTCCCGTGTTCGAACAGCGTGAAGGCAACCCAATGACCATGGGGGTATTGAGACTGCAAATAGAGCCATGGAAGGACGGCGCCGGATTTCGACTTTCGGAAAAGACATTAAAGGGCGGCGTCATACCACGGTGGCGTCCAAGAGAGCTTAAAGCTCGCCGGAAGTGTGCTGGTGAACTTGCGCGGGGGTAGTGCTGCGGGAGTTCGAAGGGGCTTTCGATGGGACCAAGTCGGTGGCGAATGCGGTAAAGCTAACGATGCACACTGCAACGCTCCAGATTGCGAAAAACAGCAAACCGGCATCGGCGAAGAAGGAATCGCTCATCATGATGAAAGATCCTCCGCGTCGCGAGGCTGCTGCATGGGGCAACCTCGCGACCTCGTGACGAATTCTCGGTCCCCGACAGAGAACTTAGCGATAGGCTACTGCTCGGGAGGAGCAGGCGCATCTTGACTCATGTGCTTCTGCATGCGCGCTTCGTGATTGGCCTCCATCTGCTTGAGCTGGGCTTTCTGGTCCGCAGTCAGCAGTTGGTACAGTGCGTTGTGAATGCGCGTCTGCTGTACGGTGATGGCGGCCTGAATCTGAGCTTTCTGGGCGGCCAGCGCTGCAACCTTCGCCTGATCGAAGTTGCCTTCGACGAACTCGCGAAGCTGCATGTCGATCTGGTGTTCCTGCTGGTGAAGTGGCTTCATGGTCGGGTGTTCTTTCTGCAGCAGGGCCTTCATCTGGTTCTTCTGGTCATCGGTGAGATTGAGCTTCGCGGCCATGAAGTGTAGATGGCCTTCCATGCCCATGCCCATCCCCATACCGTGGCGGTGCATCGGTGGCGCAGGAGCCTGATCGGTAGTCTGTGACTTTGCCACGACTGAGCCCAGCAGAACCGCCAGGAAAGCGGCCAAGAAGCGGAAACGAATTGATTTCATGAGTAACTCCTCTTCGTCCGGGTATCCGGGAATTGCGTACTCTGATAGAAACACGACCCAGCCGAGAAAAGCGGTAAAAAATCGGTCAACCGGAGTAAAGTTTTGTAATAGCGGTACCCGGTTGGAGTAGGGTCAAGGGCTCGGTTCGACGATAAAGGCGTCGGCCAAAGGACCACGCGACAGCCGTCAACTGGCAGGGTTACGTCGAGCGAAGCCCGGGTGCGGTTGACAATTCTTTACCACTGTTCACGGTTTGCGGGTGCACAATTAGTTCGATGGATCGCATTCTTGTTATCGATGATGACGTCGAGCTCTGCCACCTCGTGGGGGAATATCTGCGCGCCGAGGGATTCACCACCGAGTGCGTGCACGACGGCGAGAGCGGGCTGAAAAAGGCCACGGCGGGAGAGTACTTGCTGGCGGTGCTTGACGTGATGCTGCCCGGGATCAATGGGTTTGAAGTGTTGCGCAGAATCCGGGCAACGTCCCGATTGCCGGTGCTGCTGCTGACGGCCCGTGGAGAAGATGTTGACCGGATTGTTGGGCTGGAGATCGGGGCGGACGACTATCTGCCGAAGCCGTTTAATCCGCGGGAGCTGGTGGCACGCATTCGAGCGGTGCTGCGCAGGACGCGAGGTGATGGTGGGGCGCCCGCCGCTCCTGAAACGGTGACTGTCGGGGATGTGGAACTGGATCCAGCGACGCGCACGGTTCGCATGGAAGGGAAACCGATCGATCTGACATCGGTGGAGTTCAACCTGCTGGAAGTGTTATTGCGCGAGGCAGGTCGCGTGGTGCCACGCGAAAGGCTAGTGAACGCGGTGCTGAGCCGGAAGTTCTCGCCGTTTGACCGGAGCATCGACATGCACGTCAGCAAGGTGCGCAAGAAACTGGGCGACACGGAGAACGACGAGCACATCAAAACGGTGCGTGGGGTGGGGTATATTTTTGCGCGGCCGCGGGAGAAGGTGAAGGCTTGAGGAAAACGGACGCCAGATCTCGGACCTAGTGTGTCGCTCCGCATCATTCATTGCCAAGGTCTGAGGTCCCGACGGATTTGCGAGTTTATCCATTGCGGGCTTATCGATGAAGAGTCTTTTCTTACGAATTTTTCTGTCGTTCTGGGTCGCGCAGGCGCTGTTCGTGGTGCTGGCGATCCTGGTGACGATTGTGTTCCGGCCTCGTAACACCACCTGGGAAGCTTTGCGGACGACCGTTCTAAACGATGCGGTGAGTACTTACGAAGAGGCCGGGAGCGACGGACTCCGCGATTACCTCGAGAATCTCGACCACACGCAGCACGTGCGGGCCTATCTTTTCGACGAGAAGGGGAACGAACTTTCGAATCGTCCGGCGCCAGACTGGGCGATGCGGGTTGCATCTGGAGGCCCGCGCAGTCCACATGACGGCTTCCTGTTTCCCGCGCCGCCGGTGCAGCGAGACTCAAGGGCGTCGTCGGACGGCAAGCATCGCTACACCGTTGTGCTCGGGCTTCCACCAGGGCCACGGGTTTTCATTGGTCCGAGGGGAGTGCCGTTCACGGGGCTGATCATTGGAGTGGTCACGTCGGGATTGGTGTGCTATCTGCTCGCGTGGTTTCTGACCAAACCGATCGTACGTTTGCGAACCGCCGCGCGGCAACTGGCGGCGGGGGACCTGACAGCCCGAACCGGCGCACCGGCAAGCATGCGGCGCGATGAGGTGGCGGGGTTGATGCGCGACTTCGACACGATGGCGGAGCGGATTGAGACGTTGCTTAAGGCGCAATCGCGGCTGCTGAACGACATCTCGCACGAATTGCGCTCGCCGCTGGCGCGGCTGAACGTGGCGCTGGGATTGGCCCGGCAGCGGGCAAGCGTGGAGAGCGCCGACATGCTGGACCGGATCGAACTGGAAGCGAGCCGGCTGAATGAACTGATCGGGCGGATTCTTACATTGGCGCGGCTGGAAGACGGAGAGCAGATCGTGCCCCAGACTCCGGTGGCGCTGGACGAGATTGTCACGAGCGTGACCGAGGATGCGGAGTTCGAGGCGCAGGCGCGCCGTTGTCATGTACGCACGTCGATTGCTGAGGGCGATTGGAAGGTCCGGGGCAATCCGTCGCTGCTGCACAGCGCCGTGGAAAATGTGGTGCGGAATGCGATCCGTTACACGCAGGAAGGAACGTCGGTTGGAATCGAGCTGACTAGCGAAGTGAAGGCCGGAGCACATGAAGCTGTACTACGTGTGAGTGACTCGGGTCCCGGGGTTCCTGGGGAGGCTTTGGCGAAACTGTTCGAGCCCTTCTACCGGCTCGATGACGCACGTGGCCGCCAGACCGGAGGAGTGGGACTTGGATTGGCCATTACCGAAAGGGCAGTTCGCTTCCATAGTGGAAGAGTGGCCGCCTCCAATCGAGGCGGAGGTGGTCTCGTGGTTGAGATTCGGTTGCCCCTGATCTCGGGGGCAGCGGCGGACCAGAGTCAGCGTGAACCATTGGCAGCCGTGGAGCAGGCGTAAGGGTAGATCCGCCGTCAGCGATTGCATAGGTCCTTCGCGGCAAAAGCACCGCTTAGGATGACATCTCTGGCAATGTTTGGGCAGTGAGGTCGAGAGTGGCATCAATCTGGAAGCAAACGGGCAACTCTTGCGGCCTCCTAGGGTTCCAACCAACCGGGGCGGGGAGATTGCTCTTCCTGCGCATTCCTGATACACAAGTAGATTGAGAACTCCTGCATTTCAGACTACAAACGCCCGGACTGCGGGCACCGGGTGCGTGCGCTCGCGCAAAGCTCACCTCAAAATGGAGACGAACGAGAGAATGTCGAAACGACTTTGGCTGCTCGGGTTAGCAGGGTTGATTTCAGCCGGACTGCTGGTGGCTTGCGGAAGCAACTACAACTCCTCGTCGAATGGGCTGGTGCTGGTGGGCAGCCAGGGCTCTTCAGTCATTCAGACTTTCAGCTTCAATCTGAACAACGGGCATGTGGCTTCGGTTGCCAACTCGACCAATGATACGGGGAGCCAGACGTGCGTTTTGAATGGTTTGCCTTCGTCGATGGTGGTGGATCCTGCGGGGCAATATGCGTACGTCATCATGGATACAAGCAGCCAGTGCCAGAACTCACAGCTTGGAATAGCGGTGTTCCAGATCAAATCCGACGGCACGATCGCGCCGGTTGGGAATCTGATTTCAGATCCGAACCCGGTGTCGTTGGCCATGGATGCCGCGGGTAAGTTTTTGTTCGTAGCGGAGGGCGCAAATGGGGGAGTAGTGGTTTACGCGATAGGCAGTGGGGGTAATCTCACCGCGGCTGGGGCAGCATCGGTAAATGGATTAGCGTCTCAGACTCCAAACATCGCGGCGGTTGTGGCGACTCCGACGGTGTTTCCAGGAACCGGCATAAACGGGACCCAGAATTCCGTGTGTTCTGCCGGCAACAACCCGCCAACCTCGCAATTTCTGTATGCGGTGGATTCGAACAACTATGTAGTTTGGGAGTTTTCTGTCGACACAACGACCGGGGCTTTGGGCACTCCACAGGGCGTTTCGACGGTGCCATCATTCGTTACCGACGCAGTTCCTGTCGCCGCCGCAGTGGATCCTTGCGACCGCTTTCTTTATGTCAGCGATAGCCTGCATAACAAACTCAATGCCTACACGATTTGTACGACGGTGATTGCCAATGGAATTTGCCCCTTTGCAAATGGACGCCTAAACGACGTTTCTGGTTCGCCGTTCGCTGTCTCGGGCAGCGCGAACGGATTAGGGCCGCTGGTAGTTGACCCGTACGGCAACAACGTTTACGTCTTGGGCACGCTTTCAAACACACTTTCTGGTTTCAAGATCAGTCCGGTTTCCGGGAGTCTGACTGCGCTCACTCCGGCGACGGTCGCGACTGGTGCGAACCCGAAATCGATCGCCATTCGCGGGGATGACAACTGGATGTTTGTGACGAACTACCAGTCGGCATCCGTGTCGCAGTATTCCATTACGCCTGCCACAGGCGCTCTGTCGGTGCTGCCGACGATTACGACGGACAACTATCCGTTTGGCGTAGCAGTGAAATGATGCAGAGATTAGGGGTCAGAGGATATGGGTCAGGTCAGTTCAAATTCTCCCGTCGTAATAACGGCCACTTATGCAGTACCAGATCTAGTCACTGAACCCTGACCCCTATTCCTTGACCTCTGCCCTACGTTGGCACCTTTAGAATCAGGTATCCACCGACCAGAACGAAGATCAGATCAGGGGCCCATGCCGCCAGGGCGGCGGGAAGCAGGCTCTGATTTCCCATCGCTTCGAAGAATCGGGTGACCACGATATAGAAAACGACGACTCCGATACCCACGGCCACGCCGGTGATCGCTCCCCTTTTTCCTGTCGACATCGAAAAAGGAATCGCGAGGATCGCGACGATCAAGGTGATGAGCGGGTACGAGAGTTTCTCGTGCAACTGCATTCTTAAGCGGACAACATCGAAGCCACTCTGCTGCAGATCGCGAATATAGCGACGCAGTTCCGTATAGTTCATTTCGGTGTACTGCTTTACTTCCTTCTTGAAGTATCCCGGGGTCTCGTGCAAGGCAGGGAAGGTCGCCACATCAAAGGGGCGGTAGTTCACGATTGCCGAGACGTCGAGTGCACGTTCCCAACCTTGTTCATATACCCAACGGTTGAGATTGTCGGCCCAATGGGCGCGGTCGGCATGGATGCGACGTGTAATGGTGAAGCTTGCCTTGTCGAGTTGAAAAACGCTGATGTTGCCGAACTGATCGCGATCCGCATCGAAAAATTGATAGTAGTAGATATCGTTGTTCTGGCCGAAAATCCATTTGCGATCGGGGCGGAGATAGGTCTGTGCAGGCTTGCCCTTGATCTGGTTGTGGAGGGCTTCCTGACGCTTGTTGGTATGGGGCAGGTAAAACTGGTCGGCAACAAATAGCGCTCCGGCCAAGACCGCGGCCGCTGCGATCACGGGGGTGACGATGCGGTAAATGCTGGTTCCAGTCGCCTTGATCGCGGTAATTTCATTGGATCGTTCCATCAAGCCGAAAGTGACCAGAACCGCCAGCAGCATCACCAGAGGAGCGACCTGGTAGAGCAGGTAGGGGGTGACGTTCAGCAAGTACTCGGCAACGACCAGAGTGGAAACCTTGTTCCGCAAGATATCGCCCAACAACTCGAAGAGCGTGAACACGAGAAGGAGGACGATGAAGGTAGAGAGGATCATCCCTAGATAGACGAAGAAGTCGCGTAGCACATAATCGTCCAGGAGCGTGGGAAAGCTGGCGCTGAAGACGCGGCGGCGGGTGGAGGCGCGCTCGAAAGCGTTCTCACGTCGGCTGCGGCCGAAGCCGTTGCGAAGCGCGGGGTCCTTCGGCTTCCAGAAACGGAAAGACGCCAGCTCGAACGGCCGCTTTTCGGCGCGAAGAAGCAGAAACACTGCGAGGCCCATGAACACAAGATCGGCGAGCCAGGCACCGAACCAGGGAGAAATGCGTCCCTGGCGGGCCAACGATACTCCGAGCAGGGAAACCACGTAGTAGGCAAAGACCAGCAGGATCGTGAGGACGAATCCACCGGATTTGCCGCTCTTCTTCGACGAGAGTCCCAGAGGAATTCCCACCAAAGCCAGCACCAAGCAGGCAGTCGGCAGCGCAAAGCGGCGATGGAATTCGATCGAATACCAGCGGGCGGTGGGATCGGAACTGATTGCTTTCTGGCGTAGTGTACGAGTGTCCATCTCGCCGGCGGGCTGAGATTCTTCTGCCTTGTTCTCGGCGGACGGCAGTTCAATGGGAATGTCGGTCTGTTCGAAGGTTGAGATTTGATAGTGATCGGGATCTTTGGGATCGGTCTCGTGCTCCGAACCGTCGATCAAGTGCAGATGAAGACGGTCGGGTGCCTCGCTGATGACGATTCCCTCTTTCGCCAAAGTAATTCGCGGATTAGCGGCGTCGGTGAGATCGGCCATGAAGACGCCCTTCCAGACGGCGGCTCCCTGGGCGTTCTTGACGTCCTGGACGTAGACCACGATCTTGGGAAATCCTTCGTAGAAAACGCGTGGCTGGATTTCGAATGAAACCTGTGAGCCTTTCAGGCGATCTTCGAGGCGGCCCAGAGCTGCCTGAGCTTTGGGCGCCACATAGACGCCATTACCCAGCGCGAGCAGCCAGGCGCCGAGGACGAAGATCGAGAGGATTCTCAGGAAACTCCATACCCCCATGCCGCTGGCGCGCATAGCCGTGATTTCGCTGTCGGCGGCGAGACGGCTCAGGCCGATGAGGATTCCGACCAGAACACTCATTGGCAGTGTGTAAGTGAGGGCGAGCGGGATGGTGTAGGAGAAGACTTCGAGCACGCTTGGGAGCGGAGCGCTGGCACGGACGACTAGTTCGAGGATATGACCCAGGTCGCGCGTGAAGAGGACGAACGTGAAGATAGCGACGCCGATGAGAGAGTGCGCCGTGACTTCGCCCAAGATGTAGCGGGTGAGAATCCGCATGCAAGACCAGTTAAGGCGAGGATAGCATGGGAAGCTTATTGCGAAGCGGAGATCGGGGCTGCGCCCAGACATTTTTGTATGTGGGGCACGAAGGCTACCGTGGCCGGAGTTTTGGAAAGCGTATCAGGGCTTCGGTTAGGCTGCGGCGAAAGACTTGACCACAGAGGATCACGGAGGACACTGTATGGGCTCCGCTTGGCTTCGCCTTCGCGGGGCGGCCGAAGGCGGCTGTCCCACATTAGCCGGGACGCTTTTACGCGGCTTTGAAGAACAACGCCGCCAGCGGCGGCAACGTTAGCCTGAGCGAGAACGGGCGGCCGTGCGTTGGAATCTCTTCGGCGTGGACGCCTCCCAAGTTGCCTATTCCGCTGCCGGCGTATTCGCGGGCGTCGCTGTTGAGCATTTCACGCCAGTAGCCGCCGTGAGGCACGCCGACTCGATATTCCGGACGAGGCACCGGCGTGAAGTTGCACACGACCAAGACGGTGTCTCGTGGATTCTCGCTCTTGCGCAGGAGAGAAACCGTGCTTGTCGCATTGTCGTTGGCGTCGACCCATTCGAATCCGGCCGGATTGTTATCGAGCACGTGCATAGCGGGCTCGCTGCGATAGAAGCGGTTTAACTGCTCCATCCAAGCTTGAACTCCGCGATGAACCTGGTATTGGAGCACATGCCATTCCAGGCTGGAGTCATGGGCCCATTCGCGGACCTGGCCGAATTCGCAACCCATGAAGAGGAGTTTCTTGCCGGACTGCGCGTACATGTAGCCGTAGAGCAGACGCAGGTTGGCGAACTTCTGCCATTCGTCACCGGGCATCTTGCCGATCAGCGATCCCTTGCCGTGCACGACTTCATCGTGGGAGAGCGGCAGCACGAAGTTTTCATGCCATGAGTAGAGCATGCGGAAGGTGAGCAGGTTGTGGTGATACTTGCGGTGAATGGGATCGTTCTGGAAATATTTGAGGGTGTCGTGCATCCAGCCCATGTCCCACTTTTCGCCGAACCCGAGGCCGCCGACGTAGACCGGCTTCGACACCATAGGCCAGGATGTCGACTCTTCCGCGGTGGTTTGAATGTCGGGATGCTCTTTGTAGGATTCCTGATTGAAGCGGCGCAGGAAATCGATAGCGTCAAGATTTTCGCGGCCGCCGAATTTGTTCGGAATCCACTCGCCTTCTTTGCGCGAATAGTCGAGATAGAGCATGGAAGCGACCGCATCCACACGAAGGCCGTCGATGTGGTACTTGTCAAACCAGAACATCGCGCTCGACATCAGGAAGCTGCGGACTTCGGGGCGGCCGTAGTTGAAGATGTGCGTCTTCCAGTCGGGATGGAATCCCTGGCGGGAGTCGGCATGTTCATAGAGATGGGTGCCGTCGAAATA
>Ga0209580_10000157_pt1 | contig 46921 bp, 71 predicted proteins | sample Coa_R1_5_FD_187153 | JGI IMG/M metagenome (GOLD analysis project Ga0209580, IMG submission 187153) | Surface soil microbial communities from Centralia Pennsylvania, which are recovering from an underground coalmine fire - Coalmine... | ecosystem: Environmental > Terrestrial > Soil >... | reverse complement strand
GGCGCGCAGGCTGGTCTATACGCATCCGCAACGCGCCGAGGATGCAGGCGGCTCGCTCCTGCGCGTCAGAAAGTTTCTCGCCAAGGGATATTCCATTCAGCCCAAGAGTCTCGCCGGGGTGGTAGCGCGCCTGTTCATGGCGGTGCGAAAGGAAGATGGTGTTTGGGAAGAAGAATGGGTTACGAAAGTTCTGTGCGGCTTGCTGCGAGAGGTTGATCCCATGAGGATCGTTGATGGCGTAGACCTGATTGACGAACACGAGGTGCCAGCATGAATCAGGAGATCGTTCGCTATAACCCGATCAAGGCCGTGCTTGCCGACCTGACCACGCGCTATCGCGGCGTCGTGTTCGATGTCAAGACCGACAAGGGGATGGCCGATGCGAAAGCGGCCTACAAGGACATCAACCAGTACAACATCGCACTGGAAAAGGCGCGCAAGGACGAGGGCGCGGAGGCACTCGCCTACCAGCGCCGCGTCAATTCCGAAGCATCGTCAATCGAACAGGAACTCGATAGCGTGCGTCTGCCGATCAAGGAGCAGATTGAATCCGAGACGAAGCGCGTTGAGCGCGAGCGTGAGGCCGCAATCAAGGCCGAGCAGGAGCGCATCGAAGCCGAGCAGCGGGCGCAGCGCGAGCGCGAACAGGCGGAACTCAAGGCAGCGCGTGAACTGCTCGCCCGCCAGCAGGAGGAAATAAAGAAGGCGCAGCTTGAGCAGGAGCGCATCGCACGCGAGGCTCGGCTGAAGATCGAGCTTGAGGAACGCGCAGCCCGTGCGAAGATCGAGGAAGCCGAACGCCTAGCGCGCGAGGCCCGCGCGAAGGCCGACGCGGAGGCTAAGAAACTGCGCGACGCCGAGGAACTGCGCATCCAGCAGGAGCGGGCGAAGATCGAGCTTGAGCGCCGCAAATCCGAAGATGCCGCCCGCGCGCTCAGAGACGCTGAGGAAGCGGCCAAGAGGAAGGCGCAGGCCGAGGCTGACGCGAAAGAGAAGGCGATCCGCGACGCAGCCGAAGCGAAAGCAAAGGCAGAACGCGAGGCAAAGGAAGCCGCGGAGCGTAAAATCTGGCTCGCCGCTCAGGAACTCGCCGACGGGAACAACATACTGCGCAACTTCCGGCAGAAGTTCGGGGCGCGCGATGAATTCGGCAGCATCTGCGTGGCGATTGATAACCACTTTGCGAGGGCAATATGAGCAATCCGCTCCCCTACTGGAGAGGCGCAAGCCCGCAGCGTGGCCGGTCGCTGGCGGATACCGGCCGTGATTGGGCGGACAAATCGTGGCTGCGCCGGCCCATGCTCAGGCGCCGCATCCTGAGATTCGTGGCTGACCTTGCGCTGCTTGCCGCGCTCGTATTCGCCTTCGCCTGGATCATCAGCAAGAATGAAGCGCAGGCAAGCACGCACTGGACGGTGCTGCTTGAAGATGCGCGCTATCCGGCCAGCATGGACGAGGGACAGAAGGCGGACCCGCAGCATCGGCGCCCGCTCTACTGCATCAGCCATCAGGAGCGGTCGAACGAGCCGTGGAATCACAGGTTCTGCACCTATGGCTAAGCCCCGTATTCAATGGTACGCGCCGGGCTCAATCGCCGCGCTGATCGAACGCTACATTGCGACCATGAACGCGCGGCCGAATCACGCGCCGCTCGGCGAGTCGCACGTGAGCACGCTTCGCCAGTTGCAGCGCGATCCGTTGGGCGCCGTTATCGCGGCCGCGCTCACCAAGCACGACATCATCGCCTACGCCAAGCGGCTGATAGAGGGCGTGTGCCCCGCGACGATCAACTCGCGCATTGGCTACCTGAATGGCGTCATCAAGTACGCTGAAAGTGCCTGGGAGGATTGCGAGAAGGTATCCTACAAGCCGATTAAAAAGGCCAAGCTGTTTCTATCGAAGAACGGTTACGTCGGTAAGGGCGTGCCGCGGACAAGAGTGCCGGTCGAGGATGAGATCCTGCGGCTGAAGGCTCTGGCCGCGATGCCGCCCAAGATCAAGCACGCCAGGTTCATCAAGGCGATGCCGGACATCATCGACTTCGCCATCAAGTCTACGCGGCGCATCAGCGAGATTTGCCGCATCGACCGTAAGCTGGACATCGACTTAGATCGCAAAGACGACTTCGGCAATCCGACACCGATGTATCGCGTGCGCAACATGAAAGACCCGAAGAAACGGAACAAGGAAAAATGGTTCCCGCTATTCCCCGACCTCGCGGAGATCCTGTTCCGCCAGCCGGAGCATCCGACCGATACGCGCTTCTTTCCTTACAACGCGAAGTCGGTCGGCGCCCGCTACACGCAACTAAAAAAGCAGCTCGGCATAGAGGGGCTCCATTTCCATGATTCGCGCCGGCTGGGGGCTACGGAGCGCCTCAAGACGATGACGCCGCACCAGGTGAGGCACTTCTTCACCGGGCACGACAACGATACGATGCTTGCGCGCGTCTACGATGCGACGAACCCGGCCGATGGATTCGCCGTGATGAGCAAGATCCAACAGAGTGTTGGCACGTAGTGCCAATCAATCGAAGGAGATGAAATGAACGCGAAATTTGAATTCACCGGAGAGCAGAAAGTCGTTTTCGGAATCACGCTGAACCGCATCCGCGCAAAGGCTTCTTTTAAAACCATGTACGGCGTGGTCGCCAAAGGCGAACTCGGCGGTTGGCTTGAAAAAGAAGAAAATTTGCAGGTGTCCGGCGAAGCGTGGGTGTCCGGCGAAGCGTGGGTGTCCGGCGAAGCGTGGGTGTACGGCAAAGCGCGGGTGTACGGCAAAGCGCGGGTGTCCGGCGAAGCGCGGGTGTACGGCGAAGCGCGGGTGTACGGCAAAGCGCAGGTGTACGGCGAAGCGCGGGTGTACGGCGAAGCGCGGGTGTACGGCAAAGCGCGGGTGTACGGCAAAGCGCAGGTGTCCGGCAAAGCGCGGGTGTACGGCGAAGCGGAGCCGCAGGAAATCCTGCGGCTCGATGAAGTGCGGGAAATCGTTCTCAAGAAGCCGAAACGACTCAATATGGGCGGCTGGCATTCCGAAAATTGGAATCCAGACCACACGCCGGAAGAAGAACACAAGTGCGGCTCTGCGCACTGCATCGCAGGCTGGCTTCAGGCGCTTTGCGACGACAAGGATGTGCGGTCGATGGAACCGCTCGATGCAGCGCAGAAGCTCGCGCCCGCAGCGGCGGGATCAGGAATTTTCTTCGTCGGCGATGGCGCGGCCCTGGAATGGCTGAAGAACCGCGATTACGCGAAGAAGAACGTCACGGCTTAACGCATCGTTTAGGTAAACCACGAAGGAGTTTTCATGGCTGAACCGTTCGCACGCTCCAAGATGATCTTCGCCGCTATCGCCGCTGCAATGTCTCTGGCAGGCATTGGAGAGCGCAAGGACGCGATGGGGCGCATCGGCCAGTACAGAGCACGCGGGAAGGGGCGCGGAACCCCCTCAAAGCGATTTGGAAATCCGGCCGGGAAGTACACGCCGCATCAGGGCGCGAAGGAATGCGCTCGCCGCGTGCTTCAGACTCAGCGCAACAGTAGGTAATATCAGCGTGGCGCATCGCACAATAAGCCCAAAGGCAGCCTGGTTCCAAACCCCGGAGGCGACTGCCGCCAGCTTCTGGGCCAAGGTTAGGAAAGGAAAGGGCTGTTGGACATGGAAGGGCGCTCGCAGCAGCGTTACGCGCTACGGGATGTTCAGCTACAACGGCCACAATATCCACGCTCACCGTGCGGCGTGGCTGATCGTGAACGGCCCGATTGAGAGCAGCCGCATCTTCGTCCTTCACCGCTGCTTTAACGGGCACCAGGGCTGCGTCAGGCCGTCCCACCTGTACCTAGGAGGGTACAAGGAGAACGGCGCGGATATGGTCGCTAGCGGGCGCAGCACGAAGGGGGAAAGAAGTGGACGAGCCAAACTAACTGATCAAGGACGGAACCTTCTCAGTCGCTAGAACCTTTACTAGGATTCTCCATGATCGGGTTGTGAAGGAGAAGAAATGAAAAGGAACGCTACTCGCACGGAATGGTCCGTTGAATGGTCCGATCCGATCACAGGCGGAAGGTGGCGTGCTGGTCGGTTAGCTATTCCGACAGTATCCTTGGTCGAACATCAGGGCCACAGCATCCCTGCTTCCTGGGTGGATAGCCCGACTCAGGCTCCCTCTACGCGCTTGCGCCACGTAGCAGCACAGGACAAATAATACATGAACTCAGCATTGAACAGCCAGCGCAGAGCAGTTCAGGTATACCGCCGCAAATGGCGTGAGTTAGTCGGCGTCAATCCGCCCCACGAAGGCAATGAGACGCACGAAGCGGCCATTGCTGCGGCGCTGTCGGACAGCGCGGAGAAGGATGTCATCACGCTCTGCCTGCGGCTGTGCTTAGAGCCAGCTGATTCGCACTCGCCTGAAACGCGGGAGGTGCTGGAACGCTATCGCCCCCAATGGGAGGCTGCTGCGGGAGGGAAGATTGTTGCTTCTCCGAATACTGCGAAGGACGCCTAATGGAACATTGCGAGCATTGCAAAAAGACCGGCGACCACCTTAAGCCGTGTCGGAAAGAAGAATGCCCAATGCAGGCGTTCTTGGATGGACAAAAAGCCGCTAAAAAAGCGTTCGGGAACTTCGGTAAGAAGCTACGTCAATCTGATAAGGAGCCGCGTTCTTGTCGTCCTGCGACAGAGCAAACCACGCTCGAACTAATTTCTCTGTTCGGGGAGATCGCTGGTCGCCTTGCGATGTATGGCACGGAAACCATGCACAACCGCTTCTGGGAAATTCGGCGCGAACTGGAACGCCGAGCTGCGCTGGTTCCCCCAACCGAGCCGACGAGAGAAAAAATAGAGGAATTGGCCCGTTGGCTGGATGAATATATTTCCACGCGAGACAGAGGAATGGCTCAATGGGAAAATGCCGTGGAATATCTTGCAAAGCAATTCGGACGATTGCCAATCTCCGCAACCGAACCCATGAATGACGAATGGGTTAAAGTTTGGGCCGATCTCGGGCGTGCCTTTTGGTGGATTGAAAAACTGTGTGCAGTTATCAGCGCTACCCCGGCAGAAACATTCAAAGATTGGCCGAGCAGCCCCTACAAACTTTTGGAAACGGTTGAGAGTTTTAGGAATGAACCGCGCTATTTCCCCGGATCGAGCGCCGCGATGGCAGCTTCTGACAAGAGCGCGAAGCCGTGACGCCGAAACAAAAAGTCCTGAAGGAATGGCCGAGCGCCTACTTCGATGCAGGATCGCGCAGCATCCAGCGATATACCGAAGGGCTGTCTCCGCTTGGAGTTGGTTCTGTGCTGGCGCGTTCTATCGAGGCATCGGCTTGGAAAGACGCAGCGCGAAATATCCGCACTCGTGACGAAACTACCAAAGGAGATTGAAATGAAAAAACGCAAGTTCGGAATTTATATGGCTCGCTGGATTGGCGCTTGGGTGTTGAAAGACGCCAAAGGAGACGAAAGAATAGCCGACGAAACGGAAGCTCGAATCCTGACCGCTTGTTGGGGCCACTGCTGACTCGTGACGAAAGGAGCAAAGCGTGAGCGGAACTTCTGTGTTTCATTGCAAGACTCACCATATCCGATTCTACGATATGGGACCGGAAGCTGGAAAGCCAGACTTCCGCTGTATCGCCTGTGAGATCGAACGAGCCGACAAAGCCGAAGCTGCGCATCGCCCGGAAGGGAATGCCAAGAGTGAGGTAGAGAAAACCGCTGCGTGGTGCCTCTTATCGTTAATGACTATCAAGAGGTACAAGGATCGGTACGGTAAAGACGCGCACTACGAAACACACCAGCCGAGAGCGTGGGATAACGCACGGGAGTTCCTGCAACACGCGATGCCTGCCGAGTATGCCGCTATCGAAACTGAACTCTCTACTATGAACGGAATGCCATGAGCCAAGGCGGAGGACCGATGCTTTGCAGACACGTCTGGCTATCGAATGCCGGGCGCGGTGGGGAGCCGGTCTTTGTGCCACGTCGCCCGTCCAGCAGGCGACCGCAGACGCCGACAATGCGCGGCGAGTGCCGGACGTGCGGCACAAGGGAATGGTTCACACCTGCCGAATGGTCGTCCCTGCTGCCTAGAGAAAAACAATGAGCGTTGCCTACTGCCCGTCCTGCTACGGACGCAAGCGATATTGCCGCAAATGCAAGACCTACCACTGCCCGCCGGCCGGCTGCACATGGGGTCAGTGCAAGGCGACTAAACGCACCGTACCTCACAAGCAGCCATGAGATTCGACCTCAAAACGCCGTGCAAGAATTGCCCGTTTATGAATACGAAGGACGGGATCAAATTCGCTTGCCGGGAGCGAGCAGAGGACATCGAGGAACAAGCCTATCGCCACGGCTTCCCATGCCATCTGAGCGCCGTGGACACTAGCGACGATGACGAGGATGGTGGCTTTGTGTTCGGCAAGGACACGCAGCACTGCGCCGGGGCGCTGCTCGTATTCCTCAAGGACGGCTATCAGGGCAACGTACCGTTCGAGAATCTGCCAGACGAGGAGCAGGATCGCATTCAGGCTCGCTTGAATTGGGATGCGCCGACATACGAGAGCGTCGAAGATTTCCTGAACGCCAGCCCCGCTCCGCGCCAGCGCACTAAGCGCACTCCATCTCAGAAGGTGCCCACAGAATGAAACTGAAGAAGCCAGCGCAGATCGGAAGCACAATCTTCGGCGTCGGCATTGACTGGCGTACCGTGATCGAACGTGCGCAGCGCGAGTACGTCTATCAGAAAAAACCCGAGATAACGGCGGCTCGACTGAGGAAGCTGAAACGATTTATAAACCGTTGTGGCGCTGGCAAGCCGACCGGCCTGCGCACCCATGCCGCAAAGATGCCGGAGGAAAAATGAACGAACTGGATTACGAGGCTATCTCGCAGTTGTGCCGCGAAGAAGCAAAGCGACACGCGGCTAAGCTATGGCCGCCAGATATGCCGCGAGAGCGCGAACAGGCCGAGCAGGAAGCCTACATTCGGTTTTATCGTCAGCGCACTGGTGCTGACCGCCCAAAAATAGAGGCGAGATAATGAGCGCAACACCTCTGGAGGAATGCCTGCGACGGCTAAGACAGGCCATTTGCTTCCACGATTCCCAGCACGTCCTTAATCTGATCGTGACTAAAGAGGGTGAGTATGCGCGCGACATTTGCCGTCGCTGCGGCAAAATCACCATGCGCTATGTCGAAGGCTAGTTCCCTGAAGGAGTGCGCAGAGTGAAGAAGGAAGTCATAGGCAACGCGGCGCTGTATCTCGGGGATTGCCTTGAGATTCTGCCTGAGCTTCGCGCCGATGCGGTCATCACCGACCCGCCTTATGGCATATCATTCGTGCATGGCGCGGGCGGCGATGGCATTGGAGGGGGGAGGTACGTCTCCAAGTTCAACGGGGTGCCGGTAACAGGAGATACGCTCCCGTTCGATCCAACGCCATTCCTGACGCTCGCCCCGGTTGCGGTCATGTTCGGGGCCAACCACTACGCCGACAGGCTCCCAGCGGCCTCAAAATGGCTCGTATGGGACAAACGGTGCAATCTGACCAGGAATGACTTTGCCGACTGCGAACTAGCGTGGACGAACGCTCGAGGCGTGGCGAGGCTAATCAATCACTACTGGAACGGGATGATGCGCGATTCTGAGAAAGGCACTCCGCGAGTGCATCCCACCCAGAAGCCCATCGAGGTGATGAAATGGGCTATCAAGGAGGTCGGGGAAGCGGCATTGATCGTCGATCCGTTCATGGGTAGCGGGACGACCGGGGTAGCTGCGCTGCAGCTTGGGCGCAAGTTCATCGGTGTGGAAATTGAACCGCCTTACTTCGACATCGCCTGCGAGCGCATCGAGAACGCGCAGAGGCAAGCAAGGATGTTCGCCTAATGGCAACGCTTCTTGAGCCGATGGGAATGTTCGGACGGTTTACACACAATGTGCTTGGCTGGCACGCTCCGAACGGCTACATCACGCAGCTAGGAATCAGCCTAGTGAGCTATTGCAAGTATTGCAATCTGAGAATTTTGCAAGACAGTCATGGTGGATGGTTTCCGAGCAACGAACAACCGACGCATGAATCACAGCGCAGCACTTCACCCAAATGATCGCCTTCCTCATCAACCGATGCGCTTGATTCCTTCGAGGTACAGGCTCATCGAGTGCCATGCGAACACGTCAACCGGGTCTTGCCCGGTCGGCGGCACCGCGATCTCCGTATCAGGCACCGGCTTCTGATACGGCCACCAGGCGAAGCTGCGCGGGACTATGGCAACCGGGTCAGGCCCGTTGCGGTAGTGCCGGATGGTCGCAATGTTGCTCCGCAGCAGGGCGGAAAGCTTGGCAAAGCCCGGTCTAGGCGTCCCGAAGGTGATTAGGCTCGCAGGCGGCTTGCCCACGCACGCTAGGAGCGCACCGAAGATGCAGGCCCTGGCTGCGCCCAGGGAGTGCCCTACGCAGTGCCAACGCCCTCCTAGCGAGCCTTGAACGCGGTTCGCTACCCCGTCCATCCCGGCCCTGAAGCCGGCGTGGACATAGCCCAGGTCGCCGTCGAGGGTCGGCCAGCCGCGGAAGTCTCGTTCCCAATCCTCCCGGTCTACCGAACCCCGGAAGGCGACGATATGCTCCGTGCCCTCCTGCCGCAGCCCCACATGGATGTCGTCGTCCGTCCACCAGCGGTCGAAGGGCGGCGCGGGGAGGTAGCAGTCTGCGGCCGCAATCGCGGCGTCGAGGTCGGTCACAGCTTCGGTATCGCAGGCAGTCCGGGGAGGCTCGGAATCGGGAGCGGTTCACAGACGATCTTGACCGACGCCGGGATGCCGCTGAACGAGCCCACTGCCTCCGCTGCGGCCTCGATCCCGTCGAACGCTCCGGCGACCTGTGGCGCTGAACCGGGCTGCGGCAGGGCGGCCTTGATCGCCGCGAGACAGGCTACGGCTTGCCCCTCCTGCGCGGTGAGCAGCGTGTCAATGGCCGTCCACATGGAGGCGCGGGCCGGATAGCCGTTCTTGGTCGCGCGCGCGGCTGCTGCCAGGAGGTCGGCGTGCGTAACTTGCGCGAGGTCGGGCTTGGCTCCCGGTGCGACAGGGGCGGTCGCTGCGGGCTGGGTAGCGCATCCGGCGAGGAAGATGACGAGGACTGCGAGCAGGGTTTTCATTGTGCGGCCTTTTTCTGGTTGACGAGTCGCAGCACTGCTGCACCGATGAGCGCCGCTGCTGCGAAATGCGGCCTCCATGAAGCGGGGACTAGCTGCATGAGCTGGCCCCCGGATGCTTGGTCTACCTCGATCAGCGCGGCCCCGATCACGGGGATATTGACCGAGAACATCTTCCACGCTTCGCTCGCGTTCGCAACGAGCCAGCGCGCCCACCAAGGGCTATCTGGCGGAAGGTCAGTGCGGGCAGTCGGCGCTACGGATACCGTCTTTGCCGCTACGGGCGGGATTGTCTGGTCGTCGCTCATGTCGCCTCCATGTTGAAAAGCGCCGCTTCCTGCGCCCTGCGGTTGGTCAGCCCCGGCAGCACCTTGCCGCGCTGCTTGTTCCACCTCTGGAATTGCTGGCTCGCAAGGTCGAAGCGGCCCTCGTTGAGCAGCCGCACCAGCGTCGAATCCTCGAATGCGGATGCGCCGATGTTGTAGCAGAGGCTCCCGCAGGCATCGAACTCGTTCTGGCTGAGCAGCATCGTAACGGCGTCAGTAACCGTCCTATTCACCCAAGCGGTATCCTCAACGAACCACGCATCGGCCTCATCCTGCGTGCAGGTATCGCCTTCCTTCACGCCCTCAGTATGCCCCCAGCCGATTGTCCAATCATCCTGCGGCGTAGGCTTGAACGCAACGAGCGAGCACGTTTCCCATTTCTGGATGAAGGCTAGGCCGTTCGCAGACAAGCTCATCCGTGGCCTAGCAATGTCAGTATTCTCTCACCGACGATCGCCATCAGAGCTCCAAGCACCAGCACGCCTCCCAGACCGATGTAGACCAGCCGGGTGACTGTTTTAACGTCCCGGTAGAGCAGGTCTATCGTCTTGGAGGTTTTCTGGTCGTCGATGATGTGCTGCTCGAAGCCGCCCTGCATCCTGCCGATGCTCACCCTGAATTCCCCGAACGCGGTTTTCAAATCCTCCATCATGTTGTGCGCGTATTTCAACGCCCGCTCCCGATGCTCGGTTTCCCGCTCAAGCTGCAAAGCCAAGTCTGCGACGGAGGGCGGCATTGTTATTCCTTTTTATTTGAGCATTTGAATCAGAGAAGTCGCAAGTGCGAGAATGCTGATGACCGTGATAATCGGGATGGAACCTTTCGCAAGCCTCAAGGCTTCCTCCTGCGCCCTGAATCTCTGCTCGTAGCGAATGTCGCGCTCATCCATAAGAGCCTTGAGCGTGCCGATGTTGTGTGATTCGCTGCTCATGCGGGCGCAATCGGCACGACGATAGCAGGAAGAACGGCTTGGCAATCGGCGAGCAGCGTCTGCGCGTTAGCAAGGTTCGTCTGCGCTGTGGCGAGTGCGGCCTGTGCGCTGGTTACAGCCTGCTCGGCGCTCGTTATCATCGCTTCGATGTCCGCGATCTGAAAGCCTTGCTCGACTGCTGGCAGAGGCTTTCCGGTAAGCGCATCGAATGGCGGCGAGGGAGGACAGGAGATGAGAAGCGTAGTCGGTGCGTGGAGCGTCACGCCTGAAACCCCGGCTGCTTTTCCTGCTACGTATGCGGTTGCGTCCATGTTGTCCTCTAGGAAATTGTAATCCCTGAGCTATTCGCATTCATCATCAGCGCGTAGCATAAGCAGGTGTGGTTGTTCTGATTGTGAACTCCGACCTTCGCAATCGTCACGTTGATCGTGAACGTATTGGTCGCTCCTACCGCTCCCGAGATTGCCGAGAGCGCGGCTGTGACAGAGACATTATCTCCCCCAGCTACCGTGGCGGCTCCGGGAAGGCCAATCGCAGCACCGATAGCTGCCACAGCATTAGCTCCCGCTATCCGCGTGATGTCGATGTCGTACTCGACGCCTTGCGTTGATTCGTTCGCGCCCAAATTCCCCGCGCCCATAGAACCTGTGAGAATGACCTTGATTCCGCCAGAGTGCGCTGCGTTCGGAATCGTCACGGTGAAGGTCGCCGTCGCCGTGTTGTCCTGAATCCCGGTGACGGCTTTGGTCAGCATATCAGCGGAATTGACAGAGCCGAGAGAAGCGCCCGCCGCATTAATCGAAAGCGTGGTGAGCTTCAGGCTTCCGGCGAAACCACCTGATCCCGTCCCTATTCCGAGCAGCCCAGCACCAAGCCGCGCTTGACTTGTATCGGCTCCCGTAGAAGCAGAATCTCCAGATGACCAAGCTAGATACGTTCCGCTTGAAAATCTTAGTAATCCGCCAAAATTTATCCACTCAACAGGCCCCTGACCAGCGAGGTGTAATCCCACTGCGCTTACGCTAGGAAAATAAAAGCCAGTATTTACTGCGGTGCTTAATCCGAAAGCAACATTTGACGTGCTCCCCGCTGGGCCAAGAAACGCGCCTCCCGTCGCCAGCGCAAACGTCGCGCCCGTGCCGCTGAAGGTGAGGCCGGTATCGCCCTTGAGCAGTCCTGCGGTCCCGGCTAAGACGACCTGACCGGAGGTCAGCGCGGAATCGGTGACGCTGCTGAAGGTGCCAGCAGCAGGAGTTGCGCCCGTCCCGCCAATCGGCCCGCTGAACATGTTGGATACAAGAACGAATGTTGCTCCGGTGCCTGAGAAGGTTAGACCAGAATCATCACCGAGTATTGGCCCTGTAATTTCTAGTGGCACTCGACCTGCGGTGCCGTTGAGGGCGACTGTTACGCCAGCGTTGTGAACCAACGCTCCCGTCGCGCTGAAGGTCGCATCAGCGGGAGTAGCGGAAGTAAATGCAAGCGGTGCAACCACTATTTCACCTGCCACACGATATGCAACTCGCGCCCGTTTTCTAGAATCACACTGCCGATACGGTCGCCACGGAATCCGTCAGGTGTCTCCGCATTCCACTCCTGGAATTCTTCGCCTGTCTCGAAGATGCGCACCGTGCAGGTTACGAGTGGCGCGGCTGGATTGACGAGCGCCCAGAGCGAGAGAAGATCGCCAGGTGCCGCAACGTGCATCGGTACGGCGCCATCGGGCAGCGAGACTTCCTGCTGCTTGACGAGGGAGAGCGGATATTTGCGGACGAGTCTCATTGCAGCCTGTTGGCGATGAATTGCAAAATATACGCCATGTCCTCATCATCCTGCGTGTCGGCAATGGGGGCTTTGCCCCACGGATACCGCTGCTTGATGCCGTTGAACTCCGACATGAACGGGCTGTGCGGGCCTGCAGAGCCACCAGGCGATCCGGTGCCGAGATAGGATGGTGCTGGCGCAGGTACGGGCGGCGTGATGGCGCCGAAGAATCCGCCGCCGAAGAATTGTCCGCCGAAGAAATTGCCAGCAGCCATCAGTGCTTCGTCTCAGGTTCGCGCGGCACCATCTCTAGCTCCCATTTGCCGTCCGCACCCTTGCCGCCGCGCACGATGTAGCCGGCATGCTTAGGCTCAGCGCCATTTTTCTTTGCCGTCTGACTCAGCAGCGTGGCATGGCGATCTTCGGCCAGGATGCGCGAGGCACGTTCATCCGCGAGCGATGCCTTCGTTGCGCCGTGCAACTCGCGCTCATGGCGCAGCGTGGCCTGCGCTTCGGCCTGCGCCCATTTTGCAGCCTTGACTTCGCCCTCTAGCGTGGCGATGCGCGCCCGCAGGCGTTCGGCTTCTTTCGATAGTGGCTTGAATGCCATTATTCGTAGTGTCCCACGACGTTGCCGCGGGCGTCCTTGACCTCGTGCCCGTCAGGCGTGTGGCGCCCGAGGGCGTAGCCCTTCATGGTTTCATCAGATTCGAACCGCTTTTTGACGCCTTCCGCGTAGTCCGCGGCGCCCTTGGTCTTTTCCTCGGCCTCGGTGCCGACGTAGGCGCGGGTGCCGTTAACAGTCAGGCCGCGCAATTTCTCCATGAGAGCGGAGGTATCCTGCACGCCAGGCATCCCCTTTGTCATCCAAGTAATCGTCGGCGATTTAGCCGTGGCCCAGCCAACCGAGTAATACTTGGCTAGGTCGGTCAGGTGGTGCATCCACTTCAAGCCGATGCTCGCCGCCGCGAGTCCGCCTGAATCGGAAGGATTGCGGCGCGTGCCGACCTCTACCGTATCGGCGAAATTGTGCATCTTGTCAGACCAGTCCTTGCCGAACACTTCCTCCAAGTAGGGGCGCCCGTAGGCTTTCAGTTCATCCTGTAACGGCTTCCCCATGAGCACGGTGCTGCCATATTTCGCCTCGGTTGATTCGGCTGGCTGTTCCATGCTCAACATGATCTTTCGTGCGAGATATTCCTTCAACGCCTGTGTCTCAGGTGCGTTAGGTCCAAGCGTGTTGATAACGTTGCGCAGTTGCAGGCGATTAGCCGGCGCCGTCAGCCAGTCCGCGGCCTTGAGAGACTGCGGGCCGTTGTTGCTGCGGATCATGCCGAGATAATCGCTGCTGGCGACCTTATCGAATGCAGCTTTTGCGGCAACTGATTTGTTGATCGCCGTTGCCATTGGCGTGCCTTGCGCGAGCAATGCAGGATCCATCTTCCCGTCGGCCGCCGCAAGATGCTGCGATAGGCTGCGCATCTGATTGGCGCGAACTGGCCCGTAGAGAGCATCCAATGAATCACCCATCTGGGCAATTCGCGTAGCGAGTTTCTTGCCTGATACTTCCCCCGTCAGCGGGTCTTCGGAGCCTCTGATCAGGTGCTGCCATTTTTCCTTGCCGATGTCCTCGAACGTCTGCGGCGAAACAACTTTCTTGATTCGCATGAGCTTATCGACTTGCCCTGGTGCAGCGATGTATTGCGCTACCTTTTCAGGCTGCACGAAGCCAGTCTGCGAGGCATCCTTGACCAGCGCCTCGACGTTGAGATCGTTGAAGCGTTTGATCCCGGCTTTATAGAACTGGTCAGCGCGGCGCAGGGCCGCTACTGCCTTATCTACGCCGGCAATGGGTTCCGTAGTAGTGGTCGTGGTAGACGGAATAAGAGGCTTGCCGTCCTCGCCAAGTACCGATCCTGCAGGCGTTGTGCGTTTCGTCGTGATTGATGAAACGGCATCTTCGAATGATTGATTGGCAGCGGTTGCTAGCTGTTTCGCCTGACCTTCAGAGAGTCCGGCATTGAGCGCGTCGACTGCGGCTTTGTTGCGGAACAGAATGCGTGCGTTCTGCATCTGCTGGAAGGTGGAGAAATCGGCCAAGCTGTCGATCCCCTTGGCGAACGCCCGAGTTGCATCCGATGCAAGCGCGTTCGTACCCTCCGCAGTCTGGGGGAGTGAGGCCAAGATTTTCTGCATCGCCGCTTTGAGGCCGGCGGTAGGCACCACTGGCTTGCCGATAAGTGCATCGACCGGCGCATAGAGATTGCTTGCCTTCGCGCTAAAGACGTTCTTCGCTGCCTCAATGTCGTTAGCGACATTCGTGGCAAGTTTGCCGCTCGGCGTTCCTACGCTCGCCGTGACGCGATCCTGCGCTTGCTTAAGTACGCCCTTGGCGGAGGTTTCGGCTGCGTCCGCAGTCTGCTGCGCGCCTTGGATGACGTTCTCTGCCTTGGCAGCGACCTTCGTGCTGGTCGCTTCGCCCTGAGCGGTCACAGCATCGGCTGAGACTTCGCCTGGCGCCCCTACCTGATTCAGCAGCGACTGCTGACCGGCCGCTATCACATCCTTGTTGCGAAGCGGGATCGGATCGCCAAAGAGCCGTGCGCCTGCGTTCTGAGCCCGCTGGACGAACCCGGCGCTAGGGGCGAAGGTGCCGACATGGGGAGTGAGGCCCATCTGTCGCGCCTGTTCCACGGCGTCCATCTGCAGGCGATAGTTCGGTTTTGCCTCAGTGTTCGGCCCAAGTAGCGACCGCTCGGCATAGGGCGCGAGTAGCGTGCGCCCGGCAAGCCTGAGCGCCTGACTTACCCCTTCAGCGCCCATGCCTAGCACAGCCTGTTTGCCGATATCAGTGGCAACGTCCGTTGGACCCTGCTTGTTCAGACCCATACTTTGCACGGCGAGCTTGTTCAGCGCCTCTCCAGCGGCTGCGCCAGCACCGGACCCGGCTATTGATCCAGTCACACCACCGCGAGCTCCTAGTGCCCCACCAACCATCATTCCTGCGACTGGCGCAACGTCGCCGACCATTCCTGCATATCCAGCTATATTTCCAGCACCTGTAGCTGGCTGATCGCCTCGTGATTCGAAGGCGACCTTCTTACCGTTCTGCATGACCACGGGACGGCCGAAGCTATCCGTTGAGACGTTTTCGGCACCATATTTCTTCTTAACGAAATCGAGTTTTTCTTCAGGTGTGGACAGTAGCGAGTAGACCGCCCGGTTGCCGGGATCGTTTACGCCAGAATAATCGACGCTAGGATCCTGTTGCTTGAATATTTCAGCAGCACGCGAGGCCGCGTCAGCAGCGCGCTTTCTGCCAAGTGCGCCAGCAGTTCTAGCCGTGACTTCTAGCGATGGTGCCTGGTACTCATCTGGCAGGTCATGCGGTGGCACCGCAATCCCACTCGGAAGGTCATCAGCAGGTACGACTTCTCCTGGCATTAGTCATATACCCAATTTGCGCCGTCGAAGTGCATCCCACGGCCACTCTTGGATTGCTGCTTGTCACCGGCTTTCGGGCCTGCGGATGTGCCAGCGCCCTGCGAATCTGCACTCCCACCGCCGACAGAATTCAGCAAATGATTCTTCGCGGCCAGCAATGAGGCGATTGCCACTGGCGCGGGTTGCCCGATTTTCGCGCCTTGCAGAATCTCATCCATACGGTCCATCGCGGCTTTCGAGAATCGCTTGCCGAACTTCTCGTTGTGGAGTTCCGTCTTAAGGTCGGTAAGCTGAGATTCGAATAGGTGCGCGCCTGTCGGTGCGCGATTTGGGTCAAGGGTGCCAGCGACAGCTTCATAGCCGCGGCTTACTACCCCCGCGCCGCCCGCTACTGAAGGATCGGCCCGCAGTTGCGCTACAAGACTGTCTATGCGGTCGCCCAGCGCATTTGCGTGATCGAGCGCAGCCTTCTGTTTATCGCTGGTCGGCACGACATTGGCACCGGGAGCGGTAGGAATTTCTACCTGCACGCCTGCCTTGTTGATGCCATACCGCTTTCCGCCCGATTCGAAGACGTTGGTATATTTGTCCCCCGGAGTATTGATTGTCGTGCGTGCAGGCGCGTCCATGCGCGCAACATGGGCCGATAGCGCGTCCTTGTATTCCGGCGTGTCCTTGCCGTAGCGCGCCGCCGCCTCCTTCATAAACGTCGTGTCGGTCGCTTCGCCCTGCTTCACCTTGATCGCCGCTTCATCTTCCGGCGACAGCATCCCGAGCGCCTGGTAGAAGGGCTTGTGCGCGTTCGCGGCCTGCATCTCATCCGCCGACATTTTAGACGGGCTGCTCGCCGGCAGCGCATCGTTGATCGCGCCGAAGGTAGAGGCGGAAGGGGACTTGAGGAAGGCGGCGATCTTTTCTTGCGGCACGCCAGCGGCCACCAGAGCGGCAGGATGCGCTTGGACGCTCGCCATCGTGAGCCGCGCCTTATCGGTGCTGGACTTGAGAAGGTACTGCTGGTGCGCGGTTTCAATCTCCTTCATGCCACCCTCGGTGCCGACAAATTTCATAAACGCGGCCGGATCGTTTTTCGCCATCAACTGCATCGGCGCAGGCAGGTACGGCATGTATTGCGAGAAGGTGCTGAGCAGGCTCGGCTGTTGCGCCATTGCTTTGAATGTGGCGCCTGTGCCGGGGCTTGATTCATCCAGTTTCTTCGAAAGATCCTCGACGAAACTTTTTTTCGCATCGCCATCCAGTTTCTGCGCGACGGCGACGCCATGCGTCATCGTGTCGAGGTTGTCCTTGACATCCGCCATCTGCTGCCGCTTAGCTTCACGGTCGGCGTTGATCTGAGCCTTCATGGGCGATGGTCTGCCAGTGACCCCGGCGCCGAATTCGCCGGCGGCGGCAGCCAACTTCTGAAGGGGCGACATCGCCGCGAAGCGCGATTGCACGGTGTCTGCCGGTGCCGCTGGCGCGGCAGCCGGGGCTTGAGCAACTGCCGGCGCTGCGGCTGGTGCAGCCTGTTGCGTAGGCGCCGCCATGCCGACCCCGCCATTTCCAGCAGCGCCGCCGAAGCTACCGACTAAACCGGCACTTGGCGCAGAGGCGTCAGCGACAGGCGCGTTCAGGCCGACGCCTGGCACGTTCTGCCCAGGGACTAATTGCAGCGCACTCTGCTGCTGCGGATCAATGTTTGGATCGTCGAATAGTTCCGGCATGTTCTGATTATATCTACGCCATCATAGCGGCCATGCCAATTTCGGCCAAGGCATCCCCGCCAGCGGCGGCCGTTCCACCTGCAGCGGCGGCATCGGCAGCAGCCGCAGCACCAGCGCCAGCGGTAGCGCCGCTACCACTGAATAATCCCCCTACTGCGCCGATTCCAGAACCTAACTGGCCGAGGCCGGACAACGAGAGTGGAGCGGTAGTGGTTGAACCGTTATTAAATGCCCCGAGCGCGGAGCCGGCCGGGTTGCCGGACGCAAGCCCCAGCCCGCTCGTGATCGCAGGCCCGGTGAGCGCAAGCCGGTTCGTCGCCGCCTGCTGCTGCAACTGGGACTGAAACGCCTGGAATGCGGCGTTGGAATTCTGCTGATTTGAACTGATGCTGCTCTGGAGCCCCTGCACGGCGAGCGGGTAATTCAGCGTGGCGTTCGCCTGATTAGCGGCTAGGTTGTTCACGAGGCTTGAAATCTGATTCCCCTGCTGCTGCTCAAGCAGCGCCGCCTCGCTCCCGATGGGCGAGTCCGAGAGCCGCAGACCGCGCGAGTTCGCCAACTGATCGGAGATCATGTTGAGCCCCTGCTGCGTCTGCGTGTTGATGTCGCCTACACCGGCCGTTTCCGCCGCCTGCGTCGCCTGCGCTATCTGCTGCTGTTCCTGCGGCGTGGCACCAGGCCCAGCCTGCAACTGCGCCAACTGCATCTGCGCGAGTTGAATCTGATCGTTCGATAACGTGCCCGCGTTCTGGAATTGCGTGGCCGCAGCCTGCGCCTGTTGCTGCGGGCTAATCGCGGCATCTAGTGCTGTTTGATAGGCGTTCTGGCTCGTCAACTGCTGGCTCGCCTGATTTATGAGTTGCTGATTGAGCGGTGCCGCAGCCTGCGCGGCTCCCAGTTGCTGCTGGGCGAGCTGGGTCTGAATCCCTATCAGATCCAGTTCCTGCTGCGGCATCGGAGCCGGAGCTACTGTTGTCGTGCCGCCGCCGCCATCCATGAGACTGCCTCTTTATAGGGTTGTAGGTGCTTACGCATGAGAACCGCTTCACAGGTTCTGGACATGCCGTTTTTCTTCAGCACTTCCTCGAATTTTGCGTTCGCCTTATCGACAAATCCGAGCATGTAAGAACATCCGTAGGTGGCGAGCGTCACCGCTCCTTGCGAAGTGAGCTTGCGTATCGCAATGGCGCGCAACTTGAACGATGCCGACGGTTCCACGAACATGAATTCAAGGAAGCCGAATGGCCTAGCTGTCAAGACGAGGATGCAGCCGATAACTTTCCCCTCGGCCTGGGCGATCAGCCAGTGAGGCGTGCAGGTCGTCCAATCCGTGCCGCCCAGTTCGATGTTGTTATTCTTCAGCAGCCGCTCAATATCTACTCCATCGGCTTCAGTTGCAAAGCGAATCTGCACCTTGTCGCGCATGACTTGCGCGCGGGTGCGGTGCGTGGTTACGATGGCAGCGGATTCGGTCATGTCCAGCGCGTCTCGATCTGCCTGCGCATGATCGTGTTCCCCAAAGCAGCCGTCACCCAAACGCTTCCGCTACCGTCATCGCACAACCCCGCAGGATCGCTCGCCGTGCTGAAGGTGCGGCGTACCGCGTATTCCAGAGCGCCGACGCATTGGACATGGTTCGTGCTGGAATTAGCGACCCAAATCTCATCCTTGACCGGGATTACTTCGTGTGGCCCCGCGCCGGTTTCAAGGGCGACACTGGCAATGATGGAAGAGGTCACGGGATCAATGGCATACAGCGCCCCAGATCCATAGGACGATACCCAAACGCTCGCGCCATCGAAGCACATGCCCCACGGCTCGCTGATTCCGGTGACGTAGGTTGTCGCGCCGGTCGTGAGATTGACCCTTGCAACACGGTCGCCAGTCCAGTCGCCTACCCACAGATTCGTCCCATCGAAGCACATGCGGTAAGAGGGCGTAGTAACTGGCCCAAGCGACCCGCTGACCGTGTTTGTCGATGGATCAATCTTGCTAATCGAGCCTGCGCCATTGTTGGATGACCAGATATACGCGCCGTCGAAGCAGACGTGCAGAGGGCCAGCACCTACCGGGATAGACGCAATAACAGCGTTCGTGGACGGATCAACGCGCAGGACTTGCGCGCCAGGTGCGTCCGCAATCCAGATGCTTCCCGCGCCAACGCATAATCCTTCGGCAAGGTGCCCGGTGCCAAGCGCAATCGTCGCCTGCAATATGCCGTTCAGGTCTCGACGTTCGACTGTCTGTGCGTTCGTGCAGCCGATCCAGAGCGAGCCGAACCCGTAAATGATCGGTATAGGCCCAGCGCCGCAGGGAATCTGCAATTCCGTGGGCGCAATGAGTGTGTCGCCAAAGCACTGCGCATACAGAGGAATGCGCGTGTTCATGCGTCCTGGCCTCGGCGGTCAATCCATCCCTTAGTATTCAATTTCCAGCTAGTGTTCGCATCGCTTAAGGAAAATCTCATCCTGATTTGCGCGTTAGTGTTCGTCTTTATAGTAAGTTCGCTGATTCCTATGGCTGTGCCGGTAGTTGAATTAACTACCATGTTCCCGGAGTTTGACGACGCCGCTTGATCGCTTGCGCTAAGATCGCTCAACAACACAACATAAGCCGTCCCTAATGCTGTGGTTGTCGTCACCGCCATTTGCACGATAGCCCCGACCCTTACCCCAGTCGGAACATTCATTGTCTCGCTAAGTGCGCTGGTGCCGGGATTTGTTCCGCTGTTATCCTGCGTAACCGCCGCCCATTGGAATTGATCCCCGTCCTGCACGAATGCGGTCCAATGCGCGGAGCCGTCCGTGAGGCCAGAACCGATGCGCCGCTTTAGCGTGTAGCTCGTCGGCATCGTAGGACTGGTCGCGGAGAGAGAAAACAGCACGTCCACCACCCCCGTATCCGTGCGCTGAATGACGTAGAAGTGATACCACGTCGTGTTGGCAATAGAGCCGGTATCCAGACCGCCTTGCGCTGTTCCGACTGCCCATCCTGAAGTCGTTTTGGCTATTGCGGCAAGAACCATCGCCGAGACATTTGTTGAGTCCACCGCGACCCCCGCCGCGATGGACATCGTTCCTGAACCGCCGGCGGTGGACAATGTGCATCCAGTTAGATAACTACGCAGCACCGGAGATGCCCAATTCACTCCAACGGTTACATTGCTGTTTGCTACCAGAGATTGACCGTCGGAACCAACCCCCAATCTGACGAATGCTGCCGCCCCAGTAGCTACAAGCGTATCGCCTTTTGTCGTCGCCAATGATTGCAGAACCGCAGCAGCGATTGATGTACCGTTGTATTTAAGAGGTTCAAGCAAAAATTGAGTCGTCGTCAGAGCGATCACTTCGATCACATCATCGGTAGCTGCCGTGTAATTATTTCCGCTAGTTACGCCTGCAATCAGCACATTCGCCCCAGCGGTGAATACCGCCGCTCCAGCACATACCAGTAGGCGCCTCGCGCCAGCCTGCGGAGCCGAAGCGAATCCGGTCGCCGTATTCGTCCCCGTGTAATTCACCACGCCGCCAACCGTCGTCCAGATGTCTGGCGTCGTCGTGGACGCAACGGTGGTCATCGCATCGTTCAGCGCGGTATTGATCGAGAGCAGCAGCCCCTTCGCGCCGGAGGTGATCGCCTGCGTGTTGGCTGCGTCGAAGTAGAACGCGAAGCCGCCGGCGGACTGAGCGGAGGTCAGCGGGAAGGCGACTGCCGTTCCATTCGTAAGAATGTTGTTGAACTCGGCGTTGAGATCGCTGGCGAGAAGAATGTCGCCGGCGGACCAAGTGCGCAGGCGCGAGACGGCCACTAGAAATTCCCCGATTCGGTTGACATAGCACCACCAGAAATCGCCGCTGTGATGCTATGAACTTCCAAGTCCTGATAGTTCACATTGTCCGTAATCTGGTACTGGATGCCGCGGAATTCGCCGCCTTCTTCCATTTGCATAAATACGTCTACGAACTGCGAACCGCCCAAGGTTGACGTGCCGAGCGTGAACTGATGCGCGTTAGCCGGTCCTAGCACGTCCGCGCCACCTTGCGTGAAGGTGTACGTCTGCTGCGCGTTGTTGTCGCGCGACCAGCCGAAGGTTTCCGTGCCGTTATTCTTTGGCGCAATGCCGACCGAGGCGCCCTCAAGCGTCTTGAGAAGCATCGGATTGCCGTAGTTCAGCGTCGGCGTTGTCAGTTTGTAGGCGATGCCGGTCGTCGTGTCGATGGAGCGATCAGATACATTGAGCGAGCGCAGGAAGCCGTCGTTGCCGCCACCGACCACGCGGCGCACGCCGTTCGTGTCCACGAATAGCCCGAGGCTCGCCGCGCTGTAGGCGGCGATCTTCGACCAAGCGACGATGGACGGCGCGTTGCGAAGATCCATCGCCAGTACCGTGTTGTTGGTCGTGCTGCCGTTCCATGAGGCCGTGTAGTAGATGACGCCGCGCAATGGGTCAGGAATCAGCCAGATTTGCCGCAGCCGGCTGTAATTCAAGTTCGCACGAATCCAGTTGATGTTGATCGGCCGCGAGAGCGATGCTTCCTCGAAATTGCCGTAGGCTTGCGTGGCTGAGAGGCTGTGCAGAGAGCCGAACTGGCTCACGAAGAAAAGATCGTCCGAGAAGGCGCAGATCGCGTTGTGCCAGCAGGCACCCAGGCCCACCACGAAATTGACCATCGCAAAGCCGTCCGAACCCGTTGGCGAGCTGCCGGTGATCTGGTGGATCGAGCCCTTGTTCGGCCCCTTGAATACCCACAGCGAGTTCAGGTAACTCGCAATCCCGGTAATCTGGTCGCCGTCGTTGATGTCCACGTCGATTGAGCCGGAGGTCGGCCCGCTCCAATCCGTCGGGTCGACGTTGCCGGAGTAGTAGAGCCGCGACGGATGCGTAACATCGCCCGCAACCCATGTGCGATTCTTATGCGTGCAGGAGAAGGCGAAGGTCGGCGGCGAGCCGATCAGCGGCTGCGAGGTCGTCTGGTCCCATTGGTAGGGCACGTCTACGCCGGAATCATCCGAGATGATGAGCAAATCATCGAAAGTCGAATAGGCCGGATTAGCGTTCGCGGTGAGCCCCGTGATGAGGTTGACGAAGGTGCCATCGTTATTGTCGTGCATGGCGACGGTGCCCGCGTGCAGGATCCGGTTGCGCGAAGGTGCTCCGGCCGTCCCTTGCTTCCAGTAGTCGTAGCAGCCCGTGATCGGCGCGCCGCTTGCGACGGCGGACGAGTTGATCTTCGTCGTGCCGCCGATCTTGTGCGGTCCACCATCGAGCTCGAATAGGATATTCTCGGCATCGACCAGGAACGGGATCAGCACGCGCCCCGTGACGCCGCCGACTTTGCCGGAGTAGTCAGGCGAGATGTCGACAGTCGGGCCGTAGTCGGTCGCCCAGCCGCCGCTGAACAAATGCCGGATTACCGTCGTTTTAGCGGCAGGCATCAGTAGCCCCGGTTCACGATCTTGTAGGTGCTGGTCGAATCAGGCACCGTCAGCCATGCGCCATAGATCGTCGCAACCTTCGTCGAGCCGACGTAGGATGAAATCTGCTTCGTATCGTCCCCGGAGCCTGTGCCGCCGGTCAGTTGAATGCTCATGCCTGCGTAGAAGCCGTCCGTGGCGGATGACCCGGAGGCGAGCGTGATGGTGCTGGCACCCCCGGCCTGCGCCGTGCCAGTGGCGGCGATGTAGGTCAGCGTGGCAGTATCGGCGCCCTGCATGTCGAACCAGCCGCTGCCGTATCCTCCTGACCCCCTTGTGAGGTCGCGCAGGATGGGCGACTCGTTCTGCCGGTCGATGCCGCGCGATCTCAACTGGACCTCCCGTAGCCGCTGCCGTAGCCGCCGCGCCAGGGCCTGCGGGCCGATACGGCATAACTTGAGATGCGCGGCCGGATCTGCGGACGCACGCCGCCCACTTCCACGTCCGAGGCGATCCGCATCATTATGTCGGTGTATTCGGCCTTCGCTTCCTGCGAGCGCGTGTCGTCTTTCTTGTCCCGATACCAAGCGTAGAGGGCGTGGAAAATAAGCGCGTGCCGATAGCGAAGCGGCACCACGGGTTCGTCCGTATCGTTCACGAACTGCGCCTGTGCAACGCCTGCTGAAGTCGTCACCAGATTGGAGGTGATATAGGCGTATGGAATGTTCATCGCAATCGACGGCGGCCGTTCGAAGCGCACATGGCGCACGGCGGTCGTGTTTCCGCTTGGCGACAGGTCGATGATGCAGGCGACGGTCGGTACGCCAGGCACAGAGTTCGTCGGGTAGCGACGCCGGAATTCGTTGCGGCTGATGAGGTCAATCGGGATTTGGTAGGAGAACTGCTGCAGGTCTACCGGACGCAGGAAGTCAGCCGCCAGCGCATATTCGTTCTCGTAATAGACGTAGGTGGAAGCCGTCTGCGTGGCTTCGGCGAAGGGTGCCGTCAGCACCGCGGCGGTGTCACTTGAAACCGTCTGGATCGTATAGGGCGACAGGCTGCCGGCGACGCGCACCTTGCCGTTCACCCGCATGTTAGTCACGCTGAATGAGTTGGCCGTGTTCCATGCGGTGCCCTGACCGCTGAGCGCGGTAGAACCCTGAGTAGCCGTGCAGGTTCCTATCACATATTGCGCCTGCGTTGTCAGGAATGCCGAACGTTCAGCCCACGGGAAGCGATAGTCGAACCCGAGGTGCATGTCCTGCAGCGCGATGTTGATGTATCGCTGCGCCTGCGTCTGGGTAGCCGTCACCCCAGTCTGCACGCGAACGCGATTCTGCAGGTCGGTGTAGAGGTCAACGTAGGTCTGGACCTGCCCGGTGCTGCTCACTCGCTTCTCCTAAAATACTTCGGGCTCGGGGCCTTGCGACCGCGAGCCCGCGGAATTCGTAATCCTGCGCCCTACCTCAGATACACAATCGGCCCTTTGCCTGCGGTGAACGTCGTCGGCGGCGTGATGGTGCTTGGAATTGTTCCGAACGATCCTGCCGTCACCGAACCTGCCCGCACTCCAACGAACGTAGCCGTCGGAATCGTCTGGATCGCACCGGCCGTCGTGCCATTGCCCTGTAGCGCGACGAAATAATACGATGGCCCATTGAGTTGTATGGGAGCTAACAGCGCCTGCTCTTGAAAAGTGTTTGCTCCAGATAGCACCACGCCAGCCAGGTTAGAGTTTGCGACGAGCTTCCCGCCACCATCGTAGATCGCAACTAGGATGTTGTCGGTGGTCGCCGTGCCTCCCTGGAGGAATCCGACGGTGCTGCAAGAGAAGCTATAGGGTATAAAAATATCCGTGACCCACAACTGGATAACATCGGTCGTGTTCGTGCCTATCGACGCATACGCGACTGATCCAATCGGGATATTACTGATATACACGGCTTACCCCTTAGACCGGCACTTCCACCCAGAAAAATCCGAACTGAAGAGATGTCGTGGTCACGATTGAAGTATAGGTGCAGATGAACGATCCGGGCGGCACGATGATCGAACCTTCAAAGTCGTAGAACGCGCCAGGCACCAGCGGGATGCTCGAAGTCGCAACTGACCCAACCGAAGCGAATGTGCTGATGAGCGTCGGTGTCGAAATGGTCGCTCCGGCCGAGCCGTTCATCTTCGATACCGCACCGCTGCCGATCAGGCGCGATTGCGGCGTCAGGGTCGATGTGATGGTGCCCAAGCCGCCCATGATGCCGATGGTCGCCGCAGCACCGACTGCGAACTGGCAGGCCGATACCTTCATCAGCACGGCGTTGACGCCGGAGCCAGCAGGATTGGCGAACCCCAAGCCAGTCCAGGTCGTCGCCAGAGCGGCGGTAGTCGTAGTCGCAGTGCCCTGTGTCTGCAAGTTGAAGCCGATGCCACGGTAAGTTTCTTCGTAATAGCGAGGATGCAGTTCGGATCCCATCTGCTCGCCCTGCCGTCCCATGCGGGCCTTAGTGGGTTGGTTGTCACCGGGGGAGTTTTGCGGACCGATCAAGCCTTCATTGAACATGATTCTTTCTCCTTACGTTATTGAGTCCGCGGCGTTCTGCCGCAGTTGCCGCAAATCTTCTGAAAGTTGCCCGGTATTGGCCGCAAGCAGCATCGAAATGACTTGGAGTTCGATGAGGATCCGCATTTGCAAATCCGATGCCATAGGATTCGCTGACGAGGATTCCGCCTGCTCCGATGCACTGAGCCCCTTCAGGACGTAGACGTTATCTGGGCTCATATTGCGCTCGGTTTCTCCGCTTGCTGCAGAACGTCCTTGACCTGGCCGCGCTCGACGTTCGAGAGAGCGCCGATGGTATCGGCGAGCCCAGGATTCAGCGCCCGCAGCAGCTCGATCTGCGCGGCCGAGAAGATGACCGGCTGCCCGGCGCCCATCGGCGGCAGGTAGTAGTCCTTGCCGGGAATCAGCGCGTTGTGCATGTTCATGGTGGACTGCACCGGACGGAAGTTCTCGATCGACGCGGATTCCACATCATCCGATTCGCACGTCAGTCGGCGCTGGATGTTCTGCCATTCCTCGATCCGGCCGACGTTGCGCTTCTCCCAGGCGCGGTGCCGGTCGACGGCGCCGGGTGGGCACTTGCGCATCTCTTCCTGAGACAGCATCCCTTCGCGGATCTCGGCGCGCAGTTGCGCCTCGCGCTTCACCGCGCCGTCGATCTCGGCAGAGGTGTATGGCCGCGGGCGCTGCGATTCGAGTTGCTGCACCAGCGCCTGCAGTTGCTCCTTGACTGCGTACTTGTCGCCAAGGAATGAGGGCGAGCGCAACTTCGTCTCGGCGGCGAGTTTTTCGTCCTCCATGTCCTGCACCTGATCCTTGCGGAGCAGGGGCGCGACTCGTTCTGCGGCTTGCGCTTGCATGGTGCCTCCTTACGTGGTGCTAGTGATGAGTGTGCCGCCCGTGCCGCCCGCTACCGTGCCGATGTAGTTGTTCAGCAGGTCGACGTTCGAGGCGCTGAAGCCGGTGAACGGGTTGGTCACGACTGCGCTGACCAGGTTGTTCATCAGGTGCAGTTGGCCGTTCGCGGTCAGCGCGGCGCCTGAGATCCCGTTCGTGATCGTTGCGGTGCCTGAAACTTGCGCGACGATGCGGTTGCCGTCGAACGTGCCTGCCGTGCCGGCGTTGCACTTAATCATCGTGGTATGTGCGGCGACACTAGCGCCCTGCGCGTTGAAGCGGAAGGTGTTGTTACGCGCCATCAGGTTCACCACGGCACCGGCGTTGAAGGCGAAACTGCCGGAGGTGCCGGTGTTGTCGCAGGCGAAAGTGCAGTCCTCGATCAGCATGTTGGTGGGTGCCTGCGTTGCGCCGGTGGCAATCAGGCCGCCTGTCGATGCTCCACCAACCGTCAGGTCGAAATAGCATCCCCGCATGGTCAGGGAATTCACGGCAGTAGTGAATGAAGCGATTGCGCCGCCAGTAACCCCGAGGAACCCGCAGTTGATGAAAGTGTTGTTCGCAGCCGTCAGCACAACCGGCACCGTGCTCGCCGGCGCCGTGATGATTGCCTGAGGTGTCATGCTGAAATGCGACGAGGAATCGTCATACGGCAGCCCGATCACCGTTACGCCGGCCACGTTGAAGGCGAGCGCAGCCGCAGCGGTCATGTTGTTCTGCGTGGTCGCGTTATGCGTGCCTGGCAACAGCACGATGATGTCCCCTGCGTTCGCGGTGACGAGCGCGAGGGCGCGTGCGATGGTCGAAAGCGGCCGTTCCGGGGAGAGCCCGTCGTTGCCGTCCGACATTGTGTAGGCGCGACCGTCAATCTGCACGGTCGTAACCGTGCTCGAACCTGGGCCGACCCAGAAAATCCGGCCGCCAGTCTGCGGAGGATTGCCGAAAATTGTGCCGTACTTCGTCAACATGCCCATCGCTAATCTCCTTTTGCCACGATTGCCGAATCCCCGTTAGCCGCGCAGCCCCGGCCCGGATCGGTTAGTCAACGTCCTTGCCACCGCGCAGGCCAACGGCCTTCGCGTAAATCTTCTCTTCAGGCACTCCCAGCGAGCGGTCCCGCTTCTGCGCCGCTCCCGGCAGTCCAGGCCACGCCGCTGTCTTCTCCGGCGAGAGGTCCAGGTGCTTCGGCCCCGCTTTCTTCGGCAGGACTCCCTTCCCCGTCGACGGCTGCTTCAGTGTCGAGATGTTCTGCGAGTACCGCTTGTTCGCCATGTTCTTCTCCGGTTGGTTCTTGGTTGCCTGCCGAGGGTGCTGCAGCGACCTCATCAACAGGGGCAGCGGTATCCGTCACTGCCACCGTAGGCTGCGGCGCAACCGATTCAGGAACCGCGACCGTGTGATCCGAAATGTCCACGCTGTAGAGGCTCTGCCCGGCGAGCGTGCCGATCAGCAGTTCGCGCACGGCCTGAACCTGCGTCGGCGCGCACTCCACAGTCAAGGTCATCGTCGCAACCGGATCGCGGGCCGCGTCGTAGGTATGGCGCTGCTCGTGGACGATCATCGCTTACTCATCCTGCTCAGCGTGAGTCCAAGGCGAGCGCGCTTGCCGGCGACGCCGCCAGAGTTCTTGTGCTTCTCCATGTAGTCGTGCGTCGACTCGCCGGCGCGCTTCGCAGCGCGCGTCTCGGCACCGGGATGGCGGATTGCCCCCTTAATCCAGTTGTGATGGCCCACCATCAGTCCATCCCCTTGGGCAGTTTCTGCATCTTGCCGGCGACCGCGGAGGGCTTCAGCGGCTCCACGAAGCGCGGGCGACTCTGCAGGTTGATGCTCCGCGTCATGTAGCTCCCGGTGCGAACCAAGCCGCCGGTCGACGAGAGCGACTTCGGCGTGGTGAAAGGACCGGATGCGGTGCGGATCGCGGACGATTTCACTCTAGCCACGCTTCCTCCCCATGTAGGAGCCGCGCTGCACGACGCCGCCGGGGGAGGTCAGCGCAGGGCTGCCGGTGTCTGCGGCGTTGAAATCCTTGGCGACGCGCACGGGAATCTTGATGCCGCTCGACGCGGGCGGCTTCCAGCCGTGGGCGATTGCGGCCATCGTCTTTGCCTGCTCTGGAGATACGCTTGGCATCAGGTGACTGACGCTCCCGTAATCCATCTCCAGTCCGTAACGGCGTTGAAGTACCGCATGTAACCACGCCATTTCGCAATCAGCGTATCAAGGTCTTCCGCCATCGCAAATTCAAGCGGTATGCGGTCGGACCAGAACACGAATTGCTTGCGCATCCCGCCGTCGCACATGAACCAGTTTTTCGTGCTGGTCAGGTAGTTCCACTCGTAGAACGTGTAGACGCCCTCGTGCACGTTGCGGTTGTTGTTTGCCGTGTCGACCTTGCCCATCGAGCTGATGATCTCGAACGCCTGCTCGTAGAGATCCGGCGGTCCCCACAGTTCGTCGGGGCTGATCGAAATACGCTCGCCCTGGTCGCCGCGGTACTGCACCATGCCGATTCGCGCTGCAGCGACGGCAGTGGCGGTCAGGGCCGAGGTGACTTTGTTATTGAATCCTGTCGCGGTCGACGCACCCGAGGTCGTCGTGTGCGCAGTCGAGCACAGCGACACCGCTTCCGAGTTGACGTAGAAGTAGTTGTCGACCGAGAAGGCGTTATTCAGGATCCGCGCGCCGTGCTTCTGGCGCGTGCGGAAGGCCGACTGCGCGAGCGCCTTCGGCTTCTGGTCCATGATGTGAAACTGGTCGTCATCGAACAGCTTTCGCTCGACCTGGATGCCGTTCGAGAATTCGACCGGCGTGCCAGTGGTCTTGTAGCCCAGGTTCTGCGCCTGGTAGCCGACGGTGCCGGTGAACTCCGTCCAGTCCGACAGCGTGCCGACCTGGCTCCACGTCATGTTGTTGCGCTGGTTGGTCGCAACGTCGGTGCAGAGCTCGCCGATCATGTCGGGAAGCTGGTCGTATTCCTCGTAGAAGATTTTTTGGAAGCGAGGATCCAGAAGATCGCCGAATGCTCCTGAGGTGTGCGGGACGGCCATGTTGGTATCTCCTTAGAGCGTCGGTGGGTTACGAGTTGTAGAGCCAGTGATCGGCCGCGTTGGCGATCACGAACGAGTTGGTCTGTCCGGCATCCGTGCTATCGCGCAGGATCAGTTCGACGCAGTTGAACGGCGCCCCGGTTCCGACCGCGATGGAAGCATCCGCTTGGTCGAGCGTGGTCGTCAGTTGCACGGTTATCGTCTCCATCGGCGAGTATGGGCAGCGCAGGAAGACATCGTTCACCGCGATGGCCTGGTCGAAGGGGATCAGCACCGTGCCTGCGGTGGACGATACGGTGGTCACGCGCCGCGCGTCGCCCGTATTCGCCCCGGAGTATCCCCAAGTGGTGCCGCCTGCGTAGGTGGTCGAGGTCCAGTCGGCGCCAGTCGTGATGACCGTGCCGCCGCTCGAAGCCGTGGTATTGGTCTGCGTCGAGAGCGCAGTGCCGTTGGTCGCGCCCTGGCACATGACCCACTTCCAGCAGGCATCCGGGTTGATGATGAGCGTCACCGTGCGAAGCGCGCTGTTCGCGCTGCCGGTTGAGCTAACGCCGGAGCCCTGAGTCGTGGTGTAGGTGGACTGCGCGAGGCCAAGGCGATCAAGACCCTTGTCCAGACTCATGCCCACGAAGTCGGTTGCGCCAGTCGTGGTGCCGATCACGACGCCGCCGACCGAGGATGTGCCGATAGTGAAGGGGATGCCGGCAGTGGTCAGCGTCACGCCGAACTGGAATTTTTTGATGACGGGAGCACCGCCGGAGAGCATGTAGGCGAGGGAGGCCATGTTCAGTTCCTTGTCGAAGTCATACGATGGTTGCGTACTCGCGGTCGCGGCGCTGCTGCTCGCGCGTTTGCCACACGTCTTTCAGGACGGACTCGTGGATGAAAAGGTCGCACTTGTCGAATAGCTGACAGGCATCGCAGTTCGCCATGACATGCGGGTATTCCTTCTGCTTGTAATACCCGTACTTCAGTTGCGCACGCCGGTCGAACTTGGATGAATGGCTGGAACACAGGCAGACCGTTTTGGCGCAGTCCGCCATGTCCAGAACCCGGTCGGACTTGGATGCGACCTTCGCCGGCCTGAAGACGGACGCCTTGAGCTGCGCCTGCTTCTCTGCTAAGGGCGAGAAGTTCTGCTTGACGATGATCGCTGAATTCGCTTTCGACACTTACCCGCGTGCTCCTGACCTCCGCGGCGAGTTTGGCTTGCGGGTAAATTTCAGTTCCGCTTCGACTGCTGCCTTGTCCTTGTATAAGCCGTTTCTGATCGCGGACTCGTAGTATGCCTTCTGGCGGTTTTCCAGTGCGTCCCACGCTGTTTTCGGTCCCGAGCGGCGCTGACTGCCTTGACCCGCGCTGCCCGTTTCCTCGTGCGATTCGGTTTCCCGTCGCGCACTTTTCGCCGTTCTCAGTTTGTCGATCGGCCCCAGCGCCGCACGTACTGCCTGTAATTCCGTCTTCGTGTTGCGAGGGTTTCCGAGCTCAACCAGGTAATTAAACTCCTGCTGAACCCGCTGCCGTGACTCCGACCCCTCTTCCATGATCGTGGGATCGAGCCGCTTATACTCTTCCAAGTCAGTATCGACGCGCTCCTGTGCCCGTTCGGCCCGGACGGCTATGTTTACCTCGGCCTTGGCTTCGCGCTTGGCGTCTTCGCGGATCTGCGTGGCCCACATCTCGTCGGACTGATCCGACGTGATCTGATTCGCGGCCACCGCGGCGTTCAATTCCGCCCTGGTGTACCGCTTCACTTGCGTATCGGCCGGCTTTGCCTGCGCCTGTTTAAGCGCCGCCAGTTCCGCTTCTACGCGAGCGAGCCTTGCCCGTTCCGCGTTGACCGCCTCATCGTGCCGGACCTTGGGTATCCAAGAACCATCACTCGGCGGTACAAATTTCTTTGATTCGGTTTCACCCGAACCGCCTCCGGTTGCGCCATCCCCGGTATCTGCGCCGTCTTCAGCCATGCCGCGCCTCTTTCGCGTTGTCACGCGCCCGTCGACGGCGCGATGGAACTCGACCTAGCGGCGAACGCTATGCCGTTTTCAGGCTGACGTGATTTTTACGGGGGTTTTTACGCAGCGAGCGATTGCTTGATCGTGCCAAGCCAGTCGCGCTTCGGGGGCGACGTATCGAAGTCGCGCGGCCCGTAGATGCCTTCGGCGCAGAGCCACTGCATGAGGCCCTCGCCTGAGTAGTACGCCTTCTCGAATGGCCCCTTCACGCGCAAGTCGCGCAGGCCGTTTTCGCGCTCGTGGCGAAACCAGTAGTCCCACTTCGCAGAGGGCACTTTCTCGAAAAACTGCTTGACGCCGTTACGACTGAGCCTGGTCGGGATTCTCATTTTTCTTTTCCAGATTTTTTTCGAATTCGCCGATGATGCGCTCGGCCTCTCCCTTGCCGCCCATGATCGCCGCGGGCAAATCTATTGCGAGCCGTAACGCTTCAATCGTCGCGTTCGCCACCAGCACATCGCATTTCAGTTTCAGCAGTTCCTCGTGCGACCAGACTGCGGAGCTGCCGAGTTTCACGGCCGCCGAGTCGCGCGCCTTCCCCCAGACTTCCATGATTCCTTGCAGATATGTCAGGTAGCGGTTCCAGTGCTCGTTTTCCGTCAGCCCGTGCATCACCGTCGCAGCGCCTGCCACGAGGCGCACGAGCGGCATAATCTCCCGCGCCCTGTCATCCGACCGAGCCCGGACGGCTGCAACGTGCTCGGCGCGGTCGTAGGCCATCAGTGCAAGGGTGTCGGGTTAGCGCCGCCGCCGGCGCCAGGGAGCGACTCGTCGGCGAGTTCGGCACCGTGGACGGGCGGCTGCGCCTGGATGTTGGAAGCGTTCTGCGGTGCACCCTGCGGCCCTCCCTGGCCCGGCTGCTGGTGCTGGGCTTGAAATTGCTGCGCCGCGTTAAGAAGCGCGGCCTGCTGGCGGTCCTGCACCATCTGCTTGGCGATGCGCTCCATGTACGCCTTGAAAAGCGGCAAGTGAACGGGTCCGAGAAAGCCGAACTGATCGCTCTGCATGAAATCGGTCAGCTTCTGGAACTGCGCCGCGGCCCCCTCGACCGGATCCTGCGTCGGCAACTGGCCGTTCAGGATCATGGTCAGCGCCTCTTCGAAGAAGATCTTGGGTATTTCGGCGCCGGGCCGCGGCGGCTTCAGGTACTTGTCCGGGTCCTGACCCATCGCACGGCCATAATCGCGCTGCATCCGGTACACGCCATCCTGGTCGATGATGCCAAGCTGCATGTTGAGTTGCGATACGTAGGTGCCCATCAACTGCTGCAGCGCCTGCTGCATCGCCTCTTTCGAGGTGTTGAGCGCGTTCGCCGAGAATTTGAAGAGGAACGAACCCGTGATTTTCGAGCGGTCGTCGATCTTGGCGTAAGGGTCTTTGGCCGGCTCCTTGAACCCGGAGATGAGGTACTGCTTGTCGCGCGGCAGGAATGCCTGATTCAGCGTGTGCATGTTCTGCCAGACCTGCGCGAGTCCCATGAAAAACCGCCGCAGCACGCGCTCTGGGCGCGCGTCCCCCTGGGCAAGCACCGTCTGCATTCCTGTCACGGTGCGAAGAGCGGATGACTTGCCCTGGGGAACTCGGCCAAGCTGCAGATCGCCAATCGCGGTCAGCTTTTCTTCCATCTGCGTGAGCAGACCGATCATGTTGAAGCCGAACGACTGCCCCGCATTGCCAAGCGAAGGGAAGACGACATCGTTCTTAGGATCGTTGAGCGGATATAACTCGCCTGGCCAGAGGCGTATGACCTCGGGCCGCATGTTCGAAGTCGCCTTGTAGAAGCCGAACGGCGCATTCGCAATCGTGCCAGCGTCAGAGGAAATATCGAACTGCTGCTTGAGAAGGTCATGGATGCCCTCCATCATTTCCAGCACGCCGATGGAAAAGCGCCGGCCAGGCACGGGGAATAGATGCGCTTCGGCGAACGGACGGCGCGGCGTTTGCGCGGGGAACATCTGCGTCAAGTAGCGTGCGCGCAGGATGGTCTTCGTCTCCAAGATCATCCAGAAAATCACGTCCTCATCGAGCCCGTCGCCGTCGATGTCGTAGCAGTCGAACACCATCAGGCGCGTGAGCGGCTTGTGCGATTGCGCCTCTTTCGAATAATCCTTCCAGTCGATCGCGCCCTGCATCACATCCTTTTGCTGCTCGCGCTGCTCGTAGACCCGCGAGCGCACCGCCGATCCGATCTTATCGACATCCTCCTGCGTCATCAGGTCGTAGTAGCCCGACATCTGCAGGCGCGTGATTTCGTCGATGTTCGGCGCGTCCTTGAGAATTACGTGCGCGGCGCCCGTAGGATTCGAAGGACCGGGTATTTGTAGGTTGGAACACCGCACCGGATGTAGAACGTCCTGAAGATCCTTTCGGATAACCCGCGGCCCCTCGTAGCGTATTGCGTCCTTCTCGATCTCCACTTCGACCTCATCATCAGGCCGTGTGAAAAATGACGCGCGGTGCTTTTTCTTCTCATCCGGCACCTCCACGGTCCAGTCCCAGCCGCCTTTGCTGGGGTTCAATCGCGCCTGCGGGTAGAGGCCCTGCAGGAACTGGTGGAAATAATCGGACGGAACGACGCCCCTAGGAATAGCCGGCAGCACGCGCAGGTCGACCACCGCGCGCATTTCCTTGATCCACGGCACGTAGGCGGTGAAAAATCCCTCGTTCACGAAGTCATCGGCCAACTCGCCGACCGTTTCCTCTCCCGCCTGTTCCTCGAAAAACTGGAAGTCGAGCAGGTCATCAACCGTGGCGGACTTTTCCGAGTCCGTTTTTTTCAGTGCCTTCGCCATGATCGGGGGCCGCTGGCTCATCACGGCGTTGTGAAGCGTGTCCTGCATCCGCATCGAAGCGGTCATCATGTCGGGGATCGCGGCATCAGACGCGTCTTCCCACGGCCAGGTCTTACCCTCAGTCCACATGCGAAATTTGGCGTACCGCTGCAGCCGTGCGTCTATTTCATCGGTGCGATTCTGATTATCCGTCTCGTAGAAACTGTGAATGCGCGCGGCAACATCGGCGCGGTCGAACTTGAGCGACGATAGCCGCGGGCGCTCACGCTTCGTTTTTTCCTCCGGCGCTTCGGGCGCTGGCGGTGCAGGTTCGAATACGGGTTCCTGCGCTACGTCTTCGTCAGCCATTGATTACCTCAGTCCATTTCTTGCGCCCTAGTTCGCATAGGAGTCCAGATGCGAACTGCGGGCGATACCACGCCGGCATACGCTCGCCAACTGGCTTCTCTGAAAGTTCCCTCGCCCACGAGCGCAACACCTTGCGCCAGATCGCCGTGTAGTGGGGAGGGGAAAGCGATTTGGCGCATGAGGCGCAGAAGGTCAGCGACATTTTCGTGCCGTCCATCAGCATGAACGTGATGCGAAGCGCGTCGGCGCGCGGAGGGCCGAGCTTCTTCGGCTCGCCCGGCAGGCGCTCATGCGCTTCGTAGACCTGCATGACTTCGAAGCAGGGCTTGTCGCACTGGCTGCAATGGCCGGCGATCTTATACTCGCTCATGCGAAGGCCGTCCATGAACCGGCCGCCTTGTGGTAGATGAACGTGCCGGTCGAGCCGTCCGAACGCAGGTAAAAATCCCCGTTCGCGCCGTTCGAATTCGAAGGCACGCCGCTGCCGCCATAGAGGTGCGTCGCGGTCTGCGCGATGGGCGTCGCGCCCAAACCGGGGAGCAGCGTGATCGCGGGCAGTCCATCGGCGAGCCCGAAGAATTCGCAAATTGTCTTCCATGCCTGCTGCTTGACCCACGGGCGATCCTGGCCGCTCATGCGCTCACCGGCTTACGTTGAAGAGCCGCGCCGCAGGCGCACCACTTGCGCGCCTCGGTAGGAATGTCAGGGGGCACCGTGCGGTGGGAATGATGCCCGTTCTGATCGAGCGGCACGCGCCAGACTTCGAACTTGTCCACCATGCAGCGCGGGCACCAGACCACGCACTCAATTTCATTGGGCATCCGGCACGTCCGGCAGGCGGAAGGAATTTGCGCCGAACTGCTGGATCAGCAATTCTCGCTGCGACACGAACGCGCCCACGAGACTCGCGCGCATCGCTTCCTCGTCGTCGAGAAACGTGTTGGCGTGCTTGGCGCAGGCTTCACAATAATCGCGGACAATTACGAACCCGATGCGCTTTGGCTTGGCGACACCTTCGCCGCATCCGTCACAGGAGAACGCTGAAGCCATCAGCGTCTCGCTTCTGGCCTGAACTTGAGTTGCACTCGCTTGATCGGGAACGGCTCACCGGCGCGTTTGCATTTCCTGATGAACTCGCGCTCGGCATAGTTCGGTGCGCCGAATGTGATGATGACTTCCCGCGTTTTGCCGTGGCGTCGCCTGCGATGCCTCTGCGTCGCCTTGACCGTTGCCGTTTCGCTGAGAAACTTTGTTGCACGATATGCGTCGGTGCGAAGCAACATTTCGACCGTCTTGGAAAACGCATTCATCGGATATTTCATGCTTTCCCCTTCTTGCTGACCGAGACTCCTGGCGCGCTCGCCGCGGCGAACACTTCCGCCGCGTGGGCTTGCGCCGCTGCGTGCCGCGGCTTGTCCGTCATTATCTGGTGCGCGCGGTGCAGCGTCCCCATGTCGGACTCGGCGCGCATCCTGACCTCATTGGACATCTGCGCGGCCTTCGGTGCGTGCGAGGATCCAGTCGGCCGCGCGCCTCCGGTCGCCATGCCGATGCCGGCGCCGCTCGTCTTCGCGCTGGTGCCGCGCGTGGAATCCTTCTTATGCTCTCGTTCGCGTGAGGTTGCCATCAGTGTCTCCTTGCGTCCTTGCGGTGGATGATCGGTGCGCCCATCTTCAAAAATTGAAAACTCGGATCGGAATTCGCCAGGTAGCGCAGCATCGCCGGAAAATCCGAGTATTTATCCGATGGAGTCTGCTTCTGGTCGCGGTCGACGTTCTTGGAATAGTCGGCCCATGAAAATCGGTTCATCTGGTAGATCGAATCCCGGCAGCGTGCGTGGAAAGTGATGCGCGGGCGCAGCGTCATCGTGTCCGGCTTGAGCATCTGGTTGACTCTTTGCCGCCCGACGCCGGAATCATCGGCCAGGTCGCAGTGCAATCCGGCCATCGAGAACTCGCCCTGCCAAGTAATCTCGCGTTTCTGCCCGGAAGGACTCGCGCCCATGTTCGGGTCGACGAGTCGGCGCGCGACCTGCAGACCGAATTCTGACTCCATGCGCTGAACCAGCTTGAAAACCTCCGTGCAATCGCCTTCCAGCTTCCCCTCATTGACGATCCACCAGTCATCTTGCGGATCTATCTGCGCCCAGAGCCACATGTGCGGTTTCCGAGGATGCGGATCGAGCACGAACACGCTCGGCCACGTGCTTGATGCCTCGAATTCGGCGACGTGGCAGTAATCGACGATTTTTTCCGCGCCGCAGGCGCCGCAAGCGTCGCGGCCAGCGACATTTTGCACTTTCACCACGGATTTCCCGCAGCCGAAGCACCAGGTTTTCGTGTTGTCGGTGAAATCCGGGTGAATCCGGTTCGAAAACCGGATCGGACGGCCATAAATCCGCACATTGACGATCTCGGTCGACCATTTTTCGACCTGCGCGACGACCGCTTCCTGCTTTAAGTTGCGATTTTCGGTCGTCCAGAGCTCGAACCACGCAACCTGCGGATCGCTGCCCGATTTCCCCGGCTCGTAGACCTCGTTGTAGAGCCAATCGACGTTGATCGACGGGTCATCGGGCCAGGTCATGGCGAGCATCATGCGACCATCGACCCGCATCGTGCGCGCCTCGTTCTCGCGCCACTGCGGGAGTTTGGGCGGCTCGTCGTGCCCGATCCACTGGAAGTCGCCAGATGCGAAATCGGTCGGGTCCATGTCGACCGACATGAACTGGATCGAGGATTCGCCCAAGATTTTGTCCGGGTCGTGCGGATCGCGGCACAGCACGCGCAGCACGCGCAACTTCGCCGACCAGGAACGCAGCCAGTCGCCTTCGATCAGGCTCGACTTCGGGATCCATCCCCAGTGCCCGCGCTCACCGCCCTGCGCGTCCACGCCGGACCACTTGTACCACTGCAGTTTCGGCAGGATCACAGTCTCCAACGTCGTCGTCAGCGATTCAACGACGAGCCGCGCGTGGATCGGGCCGCGGAACTTCTGCTCGATGAGATGGCGCTGCGAGTACGGGAAGACGCCCGTTGCGCACATCACCATGTCGACGATCATCGCCTCGGACTTGCCCGAGCCGTTGCCGCCTCCGATGCCGACGATTTTCGCCGCGCAGTCGTGAATCGCCTGGATTTTCGGCGATGCCGGCGCGTAGTAGAGGATCTGATTTTGCTTGCGGTCCTCCTGCTGGACCTTGAGCGCACTTCTGAAAAGCGCGTCGAACTCGGCCGCAGGTAAATCACGTAGAGCGCGCGGCTCGATCTCGGCGAGGTTCATCGGCACAATGCTCGCCATGAGAACCACTGATTCCATGCTTCGCGCGGCGTCTTACCGAAGCCGTGATCCCATCTCGTGGAGCAAATCCACCAAGCACCAATGCCGTAAGCGCACAGCCTGATTCGCGGTTTCATATCTCCACCACCGTTTTCTCCGTGACCTGTCCATCGACCGTCACGCCGCGCCTCTTCGCCTCCGCGATGAACGCTGGCAGCAACTCGTGCAGTTTTTTCCGGTCGCCATCGGAAATAATCTGCGTGGGCTCACCCATCAGCAACTGGCGCTTCTCGGCCAAGATGCCGGCAACCAGCCCCAGGTCGCGGGCGGATGCTTCCGCGAGCACCTTGTCGTCCATGTAGCCAAGCGCCAAATGCAGCTTTTCACCGATCATCTTCACGAGTTCCGCGGTCTTCAGCGCCCGCACCTCGCTCACGGCGCCGAAATACTTGACCCGGATGCGCCGCATCACCGCCTGCGACACCGCCTGCGGCAACCCCGCGCTTTTGAACGCGGCCGCGAGGTTATCGAACGCGCCCGGCGGCTCCGTGATCGCGTCGATCACCGCGGCGGCGCGCTCGGGATCCTTGTGCTCCACGCCGCGCCCGGCCATCAGTGCAGCCTCGTCGAGGCGGACTCCATCACCACCTCAAGGCCGAACTGCGCCTCGATCTCGCGCGCCATCGCAAGGCGGCCGATCAACTCCCCCTGCGCGACGCCAATCTCCAACCCGCGCTGCAGCGCCGCGGCTATCTGCGTGCAGACATCGGCGCGCTCTTCGTCGGTCACGGTTGCGGACTATGCGCCTGGGAAGGCAACCCGTCAAATCAAGTAAACCGCCTTCGCCCCTTTCGCTAGGTTCGCCGCTTTCGCCAAGGGGCGTAGATTCGTGAAATGGCACGCCGCCGCAAGTTCTTGCGGGTCGGTCAGGTCGAACCCTGCGAGAGGCCGGATATGGTCGACGTGCCAGACCGGACCCCAATTCGCCCAAGTCATGCTGGGCGCAAACTGCCGCTCAAGGTGCGCAACCAGCTCTGCCGGCGCACAGCCAAGTAGGGCAACCGCAGAACCAGTCTTCAACCGGCCGCGTAGGATCTTCGCAAGCCTGTCGCGCAATCGCTTCGATAACTTCGGGCCAGGGCGCTCTAGATACCGCTTACGCCATTCTCGGCGCCACAACTTCTTTCGCTCTTTGTATGCCGCCGAGCGATGCGCTTCCTTGCGGCGCCGGTACTCACGAGCGCGTTTCCGCGGCTTACGTTTCCGCTTCCATAATTTTCCCCGCGCACTGATCGCCAGAAAATTTCGCGCGCGGTATTCCCGCTGTCGCTGGGCCAGCAGTTCTCGATTCGCGGCTCGATATTCGGGGGTGGACATGGCCTCTTGATTTTCCGCTAAGTTTACGGCATCGGTCGAGCCCCAAGCGGGGGTAGGGTGCGCCTACCCGGGTGCCTGCTAGGCATGGGCGCGCCCGTTGCTGCTCTGCACACTACGCGCATTGATTAGCATCGGATGCGCAGTTCTTGAAGATCAATGCCTTGCGTATGGTCGACGGCTGCCGGCGCCGATTGCTGCACCGCTTTGCCAGCTCCGAACCCCTTAGGCCTGTCGATCCGGCCTGCAATTTGACGAACTTTCGACATTGACGTACTGACGCAGCACTGCGTCAATTAGCTATCGGGTGTATGCACGCGCGCCTGAGCAGTCCATTGGCGGGATGCGTCAGTCTGCGTCAATGCGTCAGTCCAATTTAGTCAGCATAATGCAAGCATTGAATATCTCTCATTGCGTAAGCCTGCGTCAAAGTGTTGATGTATCAATAGTATGCTTTGCGCTGACGCATGTTTTGGGATTTATATACATGACTCCCTCCTTGATTATTAACGGTATTTTCCATAGCTAAAATAGTACTTTACTCCCTTGCCGATTTGTGCCTATAATGCAGTTGTAGGCCAACCACTTAGGAGAGAAAATGATCCCCGAAATCGTCAAAGCCATTCGCGCAACCGGACAGTCGGCAGAGAACTTCCTGACCATGCAGTGCGGCGAAAGCACGGTGCTGGAAAACCTTCCGACGATGCCGGATCGAAAGTGGGACTTCTTCAACATGAAAGACGCACTCCGCTCGGCCTGCACTGGCGCGGAACGGCACAAGATGCTGGCCGGTTTCGAGTATTGGGTGTAGCCATGCTCGTCACCATCACGAAATACCCGTACCCCGAACTCGCCCACGAAACCAAGCGGCAGGTCGAACTTGCCGACATTCGCCTCGGCAAACTGAGTGTCACCGGCGATGCACGGCAGTTCACGATGGGCAAGCTCGCCAGCGGAGAAGTCGTTGCAGTTCTGCACAAGGACCAGACCAAGGAGGCCGTCAAAGAGATTCGCCGCCGCCTCAAGGGCGTGTGGGCGAACACCGGTTGGGGCGTTACTCGCCTGCCCGAAGCGTGGAAGTGGGAAGGCAGCGTTCCAGAGTCGCAAATTCTGGCCGAAGCAGCCGGTATCGCTCCTCTTGCCGACGAAAGGCCGGTCGGATGCTCCAAGGGCTGCGCTGGCCGCATGTGCCGCGACGCCCTCCACTGCGACGCGCCGGGGCGCTGAATGGACGACCACACCACCATCAGCACATTCCAATTGTTCAAGATGTTCCCGGACAACGAGTCGGCCCGCGTCTACCTTGAGGCGCGGCTGTGGCCCTCCGGTCCGCGTTGCCCGGTCTGCGCTGGTCTGGACCGGATCACGACGCGCAAGGACGGCTACTACCGCTGCAACAAGTGCGCGGAGGACTTCACTGTTCGCACCGGCACGGTCATGGAGCGCAGCCACGTTCCGCTGCACAAGTGGCTCTACGCCATGTACCTGCTCGTCACGGCGCGCAAGGGCATCAGCAGCTTGCAACTCTCCAAGGAAATCGGCATCACGCAAAAGTCCGCGTGGTTCGTCCTCGGGCGGCTGCGCGAGGCTTGCGGCTCTGACTTCAAGAGCCTCGCCGGAATCATCGAAGTGGACGAAACTTACATCGGCGGCAAAGAGTCCGCGAAACACGCCAGCAAGCGGCTCAAGCAAGGGCGCGGCGCTGTGGGAAAGTCCGCCGTCCTCGGAATGCGTGAGCGCGGCGGTCGCACCGTCGCCATGCCTATCGAGGACGTTAATACGGCCAACCTGCACCGGGCGATCCACACGCACATCGAGCCCGGCAGCATGATCCACAGCGACGAACACGCTGGCTACCGTGGCTTGGGTGGCTTGTTCTTCGGGCGCGAGACGGTCAACCACAGCGCAGGCGAGTACGTCCGCGATGGCGTCCATACGAACAGCATTGAATCCGTGTGGGCGGTCCTCAAGCGCGGACTGCACGGCGTCTACCACCACGCCAGCGACAAGCACCTTGGCCGCTACGTCAACGAGTTCACCTTCCGACTGAACGAGGGCAACGTGAAGCGCCATACCTTCCAGCGGCTGAACAGCCTGATCGCTGCCACGGCCAAGCGCAGGATCACCTACAAGGAACTGACCGCATGAAGCCGCCCAAGGAACTAGACCGGATCGCTGACCGAGTACTGGCCTACCTTGTCCCCGCCCGGACGAAGAAGGCGAAGAAGCGGGCGCGCAAGCGCAGAAAGGTTCAGCGGGAGTCATGTATATAAATCCCCAGCGGAGGGCCGCGTGAATTTGTATCGAATCAAGTATCGCTGGCCGAACGGTCAGGACTCGCACGTTTCGCTCGCCGCGCTGCCGTCGCAAATCCTGCAGCGTGCGTCTGACTACGTGCGCGCCTTCACCGGCGGCGAGCTGCTGGAGATTGCCGAGGATAGGCCGCTGCAGCCTACGCTGGAGTTGACGCCATGAAGCAAGCGGGCACCCGCGGCTCTCTGATTCCGTGGTGGCTCGTGATCGCCGCAGTCGCATTCGCGGCGGTCGCGCTGCTCACGCTGACGGGCTGCGCGGGGCAATCAGCGCGCGAGCATGAGGAAATGCACTGTTCGGGGTACGCGCACGCCGAGCCGCCCGCAGGGGGCGTGCCGTTTCGCTATGAGTGGACCAAAACGCACCCGGCGAGCGCAAAGCCGTGGATCTATTTCAACGTGGCCGACGTGGATGCAGTCTGTCGTGCGCAAGGGGCGGACCCATACCATCGCCTAGCGCACATCGCGGGCTGCGCGCAGTGGATGCCGAATGGCTGCACGATTTATCTTCAGGAGGGCGCGCAATGAACAGGCGCACCGAAGCGGCAACGAAGGGCGAGCGATTCTTTCACTCGGCAAAGCCATGCAAGAAGGACGGTACGACCGAACGCTACACAACGAGCGGTGCCTGCGTGGTATGCAATAAGAAACTCGCCGCGGATCGTTACCGGATGTTCCGCGACCTGCTCGCCGCCTCTAGGTAGGATACGCGGGCGCGTCGCGCAGCTTGAGCGATAGCCCTTTGATCGTGCGTGAGAGGCCGTTCGAGCCCGTATCGAAACCGCGGTCAACGAGGGCGTTCGCCCAGGCGCGGCGCGACCAAGCGCGCTCGCCTTGCTTATCGCACCAGGCCGAATAATTGCGGTATCCGTCGGCCGAGACGAAGGAGCCTTCGCGTTCGCAGCAGTCGTCTATCCACATGCCGAGCGTATCTTCGGCCTCTAAATACTTGTCGGTGGCAACCTGGATAGCTTCCGGCAGTCCTAGCGAGCACTCCTGCCAGGCGACGCAGCCATCCAGCATCCAGCCGAGAATCTGAGGCCATTCCGCGCGCAATTTCTCGGCCAAGTGCTTATCGCGGTCTTCGGGCGCGATCGTCACCGCGAAGGGGACTAGGTGAAAACGCCGGCGCATGGCCTCGTCGACCGCGCGAAGCTGCGGCTTATGGTTGCCCGCGATCATCAGTTTAAATTGTGGCGTAAATTCGAAGTCGTCCTGTCGCATGAAGCGCGCCGTGATCTTGCCCCCGCCCGTCAGCCGCTTGATGCGAGATTCCGCCCAGCGGCCACCGGATTCGGTTTCCTCGGTGACGACTAGGCGCGCCCCGCGCAGCCTGGCGATCTCGGTAGAATGCCGCTCCATTTTCGATTCGGCAAAGGTATCGAACCCGGCCGACACCGCGTAATCGCCCATGATTCCCGCGAGGACCTGCAAAAACACGGTTTTCCCGTTGGCGCCGGTGCCATAGAGGAACGCAAGGGAGTGTTCTGAAGTGTCGCCCGTCAGCGCGTAACCTGAGAGCCGCTGCAGGTAGTCGATGAGCGACTGATCCCCGGCTGTTACCGTTTTCAGGAATTCAAGCCATAACGCGGGCTTGCCGCCTTCCGGGGCCACCGCGCAGCGTTTCGTGATGTATTGTTCCCGGTGCGCTTCGAGCATCTTCCCGGACTGGAGCTCAAGGACGCCGCCTGGGCAGCCGAGCAGCCACGGATCCACGTCCCATTGATCGAGCCGGGCGGCGATGCGCGTATCGTGCGATAGATTCTGCTCAACCGCCCCAGCATTGCGCCGGCTGTTGATATGCCGCTGCGCGGTAGGCGAGAGCACGGCCGCCTCCGGCCACTTGGCCGCCTTGCGCGTGAAGTCCAGACACAGCCTAGCGATTGCGTTTACCTCGTCCTGCCGCCAGCCGCCGCCATCCCAGCGGAACCAGCGGTTCCATGCCCGCACGAAACGCCAGTCCTCCCCATGCTGCACCGCAAGTCGATTGGCGAGCGAGTCGTCCGACAAGGCGGCCGGCAGCGGCTCCATGTCGGGATCTTTCTGAAAGTGCCCGGATTCGCCGGGGGAAGCCTGTTTTCGGCGCGGTGGCAGCGTCTGCTGCGGCCGCTCGTCCTCATAGGCTTCGAGCGGCACCGCCTCGCTAGGCGCTTCCTGCGCGGTTCCAGCGCCATCAGGGTTTTGGGCAGGCGAGTCATCCGAGGAGGTGGGGACGGACTCAGCCGCGCCGGGCTCTATTGCCCCGGCACCCTGGGGCGCTGGAATGCTGTCAATAATGTCAGGTTCGTAAAGCGTCGCGTTCTGCTTCGCCCACGCGATCGCAGCCGCAGTATCCCATGCGGGCTCGGCGGCGATTGACCAACCGACGGGGCGCCCAGGTTCCGGCATGACCACCTTGACCTCGGCGGCGATGGCCGCGAGCGCCGCGGCGAGTTCGAACGCTGCGGTCGCGCGGCCCGCAGAGAGCATGAGGACGATTCGGCGCCGCACTGCCCATTCGGTGCTGGCGTCGCCGTTGGCGTAGCGCGCTTCGAACGACGGGAAGAGGCGCTTTGCGGCACCGAGCGCCGCCTCGCTGTCAGTGATGATGATCTGCGGCAGTTGCGCCGCTGCGTCCTCCTGTGCCATCTACCGAGGCGCGTTGCGTGCGCGCATCACGGCGAGAAAGAACTGCTTGACGCGCTTATAGAGCGCCTGGAGCGCCATGTGCTCGTGCCACAACTCGTAATAATCGCGATCGCCGAAGTTCGCCCCGCGCTCGACGTATTGCTCCTGCCCGCAGCGTTCGCAGACGACTTTAAACGGGCGATGGAGGGCGCGTCGTGATGATGGCGAGCGCCTCGTCAACGGAGGTTGCGACCCCTGCGATCCCGCCGCAGGCTTTGATGGTGGCGAGGAAGTTTGATTGTTTTTCACTGGTTACGCCTCCCGGCCTCTTGCACTCGATGTAGAACGCTGCGCCGCCGCGCAGCATTCCGTGAATGTCGGGGAATCCCGGCACCGTGTTGAATTGCGTCCAGCCGCGCACGCCGTTGTATTCCGACTGCATCACGCCGCGATTGAAGCGCCCGACGAAGGCGACGCTAGGGTGCAGTCTGAGCGCCTGCAGGCAGGCTTTCAGGATTTCTTTTTCCAGCGGCACCGGCTGATTGCGATGCACTGCGTCAATGTCGAGCGCCGTAGGCCGAATGCGCGTTTGCTGCGTGCTGACACCCTGTCGCGGAATCGGTGAGCGCGGCTTCGCAGCCGGCACGTTGTTCATTAACTCAGCAGGCGGTGCGTCCATCCCCGCCATGATCGCCAAGTGCCGCTGAGCGCGGTCGTTCGCGCGCAGCGTATCTTTCAGCTTGGGCGGATAGAACCTACGCGCCATTTTTGCCGTTTCGGCGCCGTTGTTTAGCTGCGGCGCGGGAGGCTTTGATGGCAATGGCGCGGCGCCGTCTCGCGGTCAGGTTTCGGCTGCGCTGCCTGCCGCCTTCCCGTCCCCAAGCCTGGAATTGTGCTAATGTCAGGTCTGCCATAGGGCGCAAGATGGCACAAAAAATAGTTCTTGACAAGTTTTCCGTGTAGGGGCTAAGGTGCGCGGCATGGAACCTACCGCAGAGAAGTTAGGCTTGGTCGTGGTCGAAGAACGTGTGCGTCGTGAGGAACCGGCGCAGCTCCCTGCTGCAACGTCCTTGATGCAGGCCCTCGCGCACGCCGCATCCGACCCGCGCACGAACATCGACAACATGGAACGTCTGTTCGCCATGCACCAGACGATGGTGCATAAGCAGGCCGAAGCCGAATTCAACGATGCGATGGCGCGCGCGCAGCAGAAAATCCTGCCTGTCGCCAATAACGCACTCAACACGCACACGTCGAGCCGTTACGCGAAGCTCGCCGCGATCAACAAGGTAATCACGCCCATCTATACGGCGGAAGGTATCAACATTTCATTCGACTCCTACAAGCCGGAATTCGACAAGGACGGCAAGGAGATCAACGCTCCCGCGCCAGGAATGAGGCGCACTATCGCCATCGTTTCCAAAGGCGGCTACTCGCGCAAGCACCACTACGATCTACCGCTAGATGAGGCGGGCGCGAAGGGCAATGTCAACAAGACTGGCGTACAGGCCGCAGGATCAACGAGCAGCTACGCACGGCGCTACTTGGTCTGCATGATCTTCAACGTAACGACCGAGGACGACAACGACGGCAATAAGCCGATCAAGGAAATGGGCAGCGATGAGCAGGAAGGATTTGCCGCGCAGATCGAGGCCGCGCCGAACGGCAAAGAGCTTGAGGCGTTGTGGGCGAGTATCGCCGCAGCGTGCACTAAAGCGGGCGACGTTGCGGCCTACGAAGAACTCAAAAAACAAGTCATCGCCAAAGCGAAGGCGCTGAAGAAAGCGGAGGCGACGGCGATATGAGCGACATGGAAGATTTCATCCGGCGCGCAGAGGCGCGGAACGACGGCGAAACGGTCGCGCAGGAGCGCATCGAGCCCACCGCAGAGCAGGGTAGCAGCCGCTGGCTATTCGAGCGCGTGGGGCATATCACCGCAAGCCGGTTCGAGGACGTGATTGCGAAACTGAAATCCGGCAAGTATTCCGCGGCGCGCGAAACCTATAAGTGGGAACTCGTGATCGAGCGCTTGAGCGGCACGCCTTCGGACCACTGGACTTCGACCGCGATGCAGTGGGGCACGGACAACGAGCAGGGCTCGAAGATGGCTTTCGAGGCCGCGACAGGCGCAATCCTTGAGCCTTGCGGGTTCGTCAAGCACCCGACGCTTCCCTGGGTCGGCGCTTCCCCGGATGCGCTCATCGGCGAGGATGGCGGATTCGAGAGCAAGTCGCCATTCAATTCTCGCTACCAGCTCGAAACCATCCTGGCCCGCGCCATGCCCGAGGAACATCGCGCCCAGGTGCAAGGGGGTCTTTGGATTACGGGGCGCAAGTATTGGGAATTCCAGAGCTACGATCCAAGACTGCCCGCACCCCTGAACTGCTTTCGCCAGCGCATCGAGCGGGATGACGCCTACATCGCCATGCTCGGCGCCGAGATCAAGGTGTTCGCCGATGAAGTCGAGGCGATGGTCGCCCGGCTGAAGGACTATGCGGAGGCTGTGCAATGACTGCGCTGCGAATTCAAGACCTGCATTTCGTCGTCAGCCGCATCCCGCGCGACGTGCTGAAGATGGTGCAGAACAATAACCTTTTCATTGCGGGCGGTTTCGTTCGGTCTACCATCGCAGACGAGAAGGCCAGCGACATTGACATTTTCGGGGCGAGTAAGGATGCACTGAAAGCGGTAGCGATGCAGTTCGCTCTTGATCGCGGAGGGCGGCTGCACACAACGGACAACGCCTTCACGGTGCTTTCTGGTTCACGCATCCCGGTTCAATTCATCCATCGGTGGGTTTACGCACCGGACCAAGCGCAAAAGTTGCTGGCGGAATTCGACTTCACCATCGCGCAGGCCGTACTGTGGCGCTCGGGCGAGAAGTGGGAATCCCTCATATCGGACGACTTCTACGCCGACCTTGCGGCGCGC
>Ga0209580_10000156_pt1 | contig 47408 bp, 42 predicted proteins | sample Coa_R1_5_FD_187153 | JGI IMG/M metagenome (GOLD analysis project Ga0209580, IMG submission 187153) | Surface soil microbial communities from Centralia Pennsylvania, which are recovering from an underground coalmine fire - Coalmine... | ecosystem: Environmental > Terrestrial > Soil >... | reverse complement strand
AGCAGAGCTCGCCTCCGCTTCCTCAGCTGGTCCTCTTGTTGCAACTAACAACCCCGTTCGTCCACACAATGGCAGCGAACGGTTGATTGGGACTTTTCCCACTGTCTCACTCGAAGGGGTCACCTCAATCACCGGGGATGATGTGGGATCCATCCCAAGGGGGCAGGGGGTACAGGAGTGCGGGTGATCGCAAAAAGGCAGAGGAGCGCCATTCTGGATTCGGCAATTTGGTAATTTGGCAAGCGAGAGCGGTGGTCGCGGGATCGCCGGAATACGCAAAAAACCCTCACCACGGAAAGATCTTCACAACAGGGGACCCAGAGAAGAGACGGCCTCGGGGTTTCGAAAACGAACCTACGTTCCCTTCTTCCTCTTCTTCCTTTCTGTCGGTTCTTCGGCGGGGGAGCCGGTGATGGAGGCCACGATTTTGTCGTAGGCTTCTCTGGCGGTCATCTCTTTGCTGCGGCTCTTGTTCTGGCGGTATTTGTGTTCGCTGTTGCAGGTGCGGCAGCGGGTCTTGAGCACCTCGTCGCCCATCATGGAGACGACGGAGTGGTCCGTGGTACGCTTGCAGCGCGAACAGTGATCGTCAATGTCATCGCCAAGGCGCAAGTTGAGGTCCTTGTTCTTGCCGGGCAAGAAGGGATTTTAAGACGGGAACATTATAGATCGCCGGGGCCGGAAACCTTTTCACCACAGAGGACACAGAGGAAGGCGGGATCGGGTGACCGGGTGATCGCCGTCAACGCCGTGATCGCCGACATCGCCGTCATCGGGAAGGCAAAACCGCTGATGACACCGAATCGCCGGGATCGGAAAAATCTTCGGGGATTGTCCGAAACACCAACTATTGAGTAGCGACTAACGTCTTGCGCGGCAAATTCATCACCTTTGAAGGACTCGACGGCGTGGGCAAGTCCACGCAGCTGAAGAACCTTGCCCGCTGGCTGCGCGGGCAGGGGCTGAAAGTGATCGTCACGCCGGAGCCGGGCGGCACAGCGATAGGAGAAAAGCTGCGCGCGGTGCTGCTCAGTTCGCGGACCTCGGGCCTGTCGGCGCGGGCGGAGCTGGCGCTGATGTTTGCCGACCGCGCCCAGCATATCGACCAGCTGATCCTGCCGGCGCTCAGTCGCGGAGAGTGGGTGCTGTGCGACCGCTTCACCGACTCCAGCGAAGCCTACCAGGGCGGCGGGCGGCAACTGGGAACCGAAGTGGTGCACGAGCTGCATCGGCTTCTCTGCCACGATCTCAAGCCCGATCTCACCATCCTGATGCTGGGCGATGCCGCGGCCAGCCTGAAGCGGGCGCGCCGCCGCAACGTGGCGCAGAGCAAACGCCAGCGCGGTGATGAAAACCGCTTCGAGCAGGAGAGCCGCGAGTTTCACGATCGCGTGCTCAACGCGTACCTGGCGATCGCGCGGCGCGAGCCGCAGCGAGTGATGACCATTGAAGCTCATCATCGCGTAGCCGATGTCCACCGGGAAATCGTGAGGCGGATTCAGGAGAGGCTGGGGATCGGGAAATCGCCGTGATCGGGTGATCAGGTGATCGGGTGATCCGGTGATCGGAAAAGCATGTAATTGCCGGCATCGGGAGGCAACAATGCGTTTCCTTCTTACTACCGCTTACTGCAAGCGAACCTGGGGTGACCCAGGGGCATGTGCGGAATGAGATTGGAACCACCCGAGCACGCGGGCTTCGAATTCCTGGTGAGCGGCAGCCCATGCGGCGGTGTGACCGGCTTTGGGAACCAGCCAGAGTTGCACGTGGTCGGGCGCCGAGCGGGCGAGCATGAGCGAGTGCCGCGGGCTGATGTTGCGGTCGCGCTCGCCGTGGATGAGCAGCACCGGAACTGTGGAGTGCTCGACGGCATCGAGCGGGCTGGGCTTAAAAAGGTCGACTCCGTAGCGCCAGCGCGCGTAGAGCACGGCAGTGTCCACGATGGGCCGGCCGATGGTCTTGCCAAACCACGGGCCCAGATGCAGGGGCCCGGAGATGCGCTCGAAGCTCATCTCGCGCGCGGTGGAAAACGGGCTCTCCACCACGACGGCGCAATACCTTGGCTCGGCGGCAAGGGATTGCAGCATGAGCGCCGCGCCGTAGGATTCGCCGAAGCCGTAAACGCACTGCCCGGGAGAAAGATCGTGAGCGTAGAGCCAATTGACCCAGCGGTGAATGTCGTCGGACTCTTTGACGCCGTAGGTAGCCAGGTCACCGCCGCTCTCACCGTGGCGGCGGGCGTCAGGCAGCAGCACGGCGTATCCGTGATCGAGCAAGAGCTTGCCGTAGCCGGCAACGCCCTCGCGGTTGTCGGTGATGCCGTGGAGCAGGATCACCGCGCTGCCGTTAAAGCTCTGCGGGCGAACGTACCAGGCTTTGAGGACGGCCCCGTCGAGCGGGGTAATAGAAACGTCCTGAAGCTCGGCGCCATAGTTCTGGCTCACCAGCGCAGCGGCCTGGGCGCGATGACGCAGGGGTCGACGAAAAAGATGAACGCTGGCGTCGCCGATAATTACTCCGGCGGCCACGGCGAAGAGCAGGTAACCAAGGCAAATCAGCAGGACGATCTTAAATGTCTTGCGCATGGAAGAGAGTACGCAGAAGCCTTTAAGAATGTTTCACAGATGTGTCCGATAACGAACAGCGGGCGGGAGGAGGGACCAGCGCTAACAAGCGGGTTCGGCCAGCGTCTAAGCAGACATTTACACGGGCTCGCTCTCGAGAATTTCCTTCCGGAGGCATCCATGATCCACCGACACGTCCTTACCACCGCACTCGCTGCAGGAACATTGTTGTCGTTTGCGCCGCGCACCCAGGCGCAATCGGCGTTACTGGATTTGCCGCGCGACAGCCAGCGCGCGCAAGTAACGCAAAAGATCGGAGTCACGAATATCACCATCATTTATCACCGCCCGCAGGTGAAGGGGCGCAAAGTCTTCGGTGGCCTGGAAGGCTACGGCAAAGTCTGGCGCGCCGGAGCCAATGAGAACACAACTATCAATTTCAGCGACCCGGTAACCGTTGAGGGCCAGCCGCTGGCCGCCGGCGTCTACGGCCTGCACATGATTCCCAACGAAAACGAGTGGACAGTAATCTTCTCAAAGACCGCCACGGCGTGGGGCAGCTTCAGCTATGACCAGAAGGAAGACGCCCTGCGGGTAACGGTGAAGCCGCAGAGCTCGGAATTTCACGAGGCGTTGACCTACGACTTCGACGATCCCAAGCCCAACGCAGCCACCATCACCATGCGCTGGGACAAAGTTGCCGTGCCCTTCAAGGTCGAGGTGAATACCCACGAGATCGTGGAAGACAAGCTGCGCAAACAGCTGCGCGGAATCCAGCAGTACACGTGGGAGGCATGGGACGAAGCCGCGACTTATCTGTACACCGAGAAGACCGATTTGGACGAAGCTCTGAAGTACGAAGACCGCTCCATCCAGGTGGAAGAGCGATTCGAGAACCTGATAGGCAAGGCCAACATCCTTGAAGCTCTCAATCGCAAGCAGGAAGCGGAAGCGCCGCGGACGAAGGCCCTGGCCATGGCCACCGTGCTTCAGTTGCACGGATACGGCCGTCAACTGCAGACGCAGGGCAAGCAGGAGCAGGCGTTTGACATCTTCCGCGCCAACATCAAGAAGAATCCGAACCACTGGCTGGTGCACAACGAGCAGGCGCGCCTGGCGGTGGCGAAAGGAGATTACGACACTGCTGTGAAAGAGATGAAGCTCTCCGAGGCCGGGGCGAACGATCAATTTAAACCCGCGCTCGAAGCGCTGGTGAAACGTCTGGAAAACAAAGAAGACATTAATAAGTAGTCTTCTTTTGCAGCCAGCCGTCCGGGGCCGCGCGAACTCCTCGTCCTCCTAACTCGCCGGCCCCAGATTGTTCTCCGCCCCTGCCTCATTTGTGCGGCATGACCACGGCAGTGGACTATCGTTACTCATGAAGGGAGCGGCTTTGTCAGCGACTGCGTTATCATGGATACAGTGTCCCGTCTTATCTCGGCCCGTGGAGAACAGGAAATCCGCCCATTGTGCGCGCCCTCTTAATACGGATAGTTATCCTCAACCTGATTCTGATCGCTTCCTTTTGCCGGGCCCAGCCAAGCATTTCCGACAAGGCCGCAAGCAAGCCAGGAAGCGCGGCCGCCGATCCCGGCCCCATGGCTAAACAGGTGCGCTCGGAGTTTCTCGACGCGTGGCACGCGTACAAGCAATATGCGTGGGGACATGACGAGCTGAACCCGCTGAGCCGCACTCCTCATGACTGGTACTCTTCGTCGCTGCTGATGACGCCGGTTGACGCTCTGGACACCATGATCCTGATGGGACTCAACGATGAGGCCGACAAGACCCGTGAGTACATCGCCCAGAACCTGTCGTTCGACAAGGACATGGAGGTCAAGACATTCGAGGTCACGATCCGTCTGCTGGGCGGCCTGCTGAGCAGCTACCAGCTTAGCGGCGACGAACGGCTGCTCAACCTCGCCGACAATTTGGGCAACCGGCTGCTGCCGGCCTTCAACTCGCCTACCGGAATGCCGTATGTGAACGTTAACTTGAAGACCGGCGCGCATAGCGGAGTGGAAAGCAATCCGGCGGAGATCGGCACACTGCTGATCGAGTTCGGCACCCTGAGCAAACTCAGCGGCAAGGAGATTTACTTCGACAAAGCCAAAGCGGCATTGATGGCGCTCTACAGCCGGCGGTCGAAGATCGGGCTGATGGGTTCGGCGATCAACGTGGAGACGGGCGAGTGGACGGACCCCACCAGCGACATCAGCGGCGGCATTGATTCGTATTATGAATACCTGCTGAAGGCCTCGATCCTGTTTGACGATAAAGACTGCCGGCGCATGTGGAAGGCGAGCATTGACGCGATCAACAAGTATCTTGCCGACAATACCCGCACCGGACTCTGGTACGGCCAGGCCAACATGAATACCGGCAAACGCACGGCAACTCATTACGGCGCACTTGATGCGTTCTTCCCCGCGGTGCTGGCGCGTGCCGGCGAATTGGATCGCGCGCGCAAGTTGCAGGAGTCGTCCTATAAGATGTGGACCGGATTTGGCGTGGAGCCGGAGGAGATCGATTACTCAACTTTCAAGGCATTGCGTCCCGCCTACCACTTGCGGCCTGAGATCATGGAATCCGCTTACTATCTTTATTTCTACACCAAGGACTCGCGGTATCTGGACATGGCTTCGACCTTCATCGGCAGCCTGGTCCACTATTGCAAGACCGGATCAGGCTATGCCGGCCTGCGGAGCGTGGAGACCCGGGAAAAGGACGATCGCATGGAGAGCTACTTTCTGGCGGAAACCATGAAGTATCTTTATCTGACCTTCGCTCCCCGCGAGACCCTGGACCTGAATCGCGTAGTCTTTAACACTGAAGCCCATCCTATTCAGCGAACCTGGTAGCTGTTTTCCCGGTCCCCTGGCCTAATTCCGTTCTTTTAGGGATGACAGCTCTGCACCTGAATGCATCTAATCGAGCTCAGAGGATGATGTTTCATTTGCGAAAGAAAACAGCGCAACTCTTAAGCGCTCTGCTTGTCGGATCCCTGCTGCTGGTTCCCGCCCGGCCCGCGCAGGCTTACTCGGTTTTAACGCACGAGCAGATCATCGATTTTCTGTGGGATCGCGATATCAAGAGGATCCTCGTCGCCCATTTTCCCAACGCGACCGATGACGATCTGCGCGTGGCTCACGCCTTCGCCTACGGCGGCTCGTTGATCCAGGACATGGGCTATTACCCGTCGGAAAACAAGTTCTTCAGCGACCTGGTCCACTACCTGAGAAGCGGCGATTTCGTGGAAGAGATGATTCGCGATGCCCAAGACCTCAACGAGCTGGCCTTCGCCCTGGGCGCGCTGGCGCACTACGTCTCCGACAACACCGGTCATCCCTTCGTCAACCAGGCGGTTGCGCTCTCTTTTCCCAAGCTGGGCAAGAAATACGGAAAAGAGGTGACCTACGCGAAAGATCCCAAGGCGCACATTCGCACCGAATTTGGCTTTGATGTTCTTCAGGTTGCGCAACAGCACTATGCTTCGCAGTCCTTTCACGACTTCATAGGATTTGCGGTGGCCAAGCCGCTGCTGGAACGAGCGTTCCTGCGTGTTTACGGCATCGAGCTGCGGACGCTCCTGCCCGATGAGGACCGCGCCATCGGCAATTACCGCCACGCGCTCAGCGTCTGGATCCCGCGCTTCACGGAGGTAGCGTTGATTACCAAGAAGAAGGAGCTGGAGTCTACCCCCAACTTCAATCCTCGTAAATTCCGTTACATCGTGCGCCGGTCGGAATATGAGAAAGAGTGGGGGAAGAACTACAACCGGCCCGGTTTCTTCTCACGCTTCATGGCGGTGCTGATCAGGATCCTGCCCAAGATCGGCCCTTTGAAGACACTCGATGTAAAGATTCCCAACCAGCGGACGGAAAAAATCTTTGTCCGCAGCGTGGAAGATACTGTCGATGCCTATCACGTTTTGCTGGTGAGAATCAGCAGCCCCGCGCTTCCGCAGGCTGGGGACCAGGGCGATCCCAAGCTTGCCAATTTCGATCTCGACACCGGCGAGCCAACGGAGCCTTCGGAATACAGCCTGGCGGATAAGACCTACGCGCACCTGGTCAATATGCTGGCGCAAGGCAATTACGGAACCGCCACACCCGAACTTCGCGCCAACGTGCTGAATTTCTATCGCGATCTCGGCCGGCCGCTGGAAACCAAGCGACACAAGGACGAATGGCGAGAGCTGCAGCGTCAGCTCGATGAACTCAGGAAACAGAGTACGCCCGCGGTTCAGGGGAACCTCCAGGCTATCCATGCTCAGGAATGACGGCCATCGAAACCCTTCTTTGCACCGGAGAAGCTGCAGGCCGCTGCTCGCCTGGGCTCAGAAAGCTGCATCCAAATCTACAGACATTTTCACAAGCGAGGGAACAACCACGTGGCCCAACGAACATCCGCAGAACCCGCTGCTCCAACCCGGATTTCTCGCGAGCGTCTTGCCGAGCTGTTGAATGAGGATCTTGCCCGGGAATACCAGGCTGTGATTGCCTACGTCGTCTACTCCCAGGTCCTGAAGGGAGCTGAATACATGAACATCGCCGATCAGCTGGCAATTCACGCGCGCCAGGAGCTGGATCATGCGCTGATCATCTCCCGCCAGATCGACTATCTGGGCAAAATGCCCACCGTCAATCCCAAGCCGGTCAAGACTTCCGATGACCCTCGTGAGATGCTGCGTTTCGACCTGGAGAACGAGAACGAGACGATTCGCAACTATCGCGAGCGTGTTCGGCAATGCGAAGAGCTGGGCGAGTTCGCTATGGCCGAGCAGATTCGCCAGATTCTGGTGAACGAGCAGGACCATCAGATCGATCTGGCAACCGCGCTGGGCGAAGAAGTACCGGATGCGGGAAGCGCTCGACGGCCACGGAAGGCCGCGTAGCGCTCAGACCGTCATTGCGGATCGCGAATCAAGCGCCTGAATGACTTTATCGTCGAGCACATCGAGCGTGAATGGCTTCTGCAGGAAGCACGCTCCGGCGTCAAGGACCCTCTGGTGGAACATGGCGTTATCGGTGTATCCGGACATGTACAGCACGCTGAGTCCCGGAACCATCGACGTCAGCTTCTGCGCGGTCTCGGTGCCACGAATTCCGGGCATCACGATGTCGGTGATGAGCAGTTGGGGATCGCATTCTCCTTTGCCCACCAGCTCCAGTGCCTCTTCGCCGCTGCTGGCTTCGATTACCTTGTAAGCCCTGCGGCGCAGCGCTTGCGCAATCATGTCGCGCACCGACTCTTCGTCTTCCACCACCAGGATCGTCTCTCCGCGTGGGCGGTGATGTGTGGCTGCGTTCTCCTCTTCCACTTGTGTTGTCGCCGCGGCCGTCGGGAAATAGACCTTGAATGTTGTGCCCTGCCCTGGTTCGCTGTAAACGGCGATATGCCCGCCGCTTTGCTTGACAATGCCGTAAGCCGTGGCCAGCCCCAATCCTGTGCCCTTGCCTTCTTCTTTGGTAGTGAAGAACGGCTCGAAGATGCGGGCTTGCGTGGCCGCGTCCATGCCGCAACCGGTATCAGTCACCGCGAGCATGACGTACTCGCCTGGAATAACTCCGCGGCTGCGGCTGTACTTCTCGTCCAGGAATTCAGACTTGGTTTCGATTGTGATCTTTCCGCCATTGGGCATGGCGTCGCGCGAGTTGACGATCAGGTTCATCAGCACCTGTTCCAGTTGCCCGCGGTCGGCGCAGATGGCAGACAACTTGCGCTCGGGCACAAAAGCCAGGTCGACGTCTTCACCCAGCAACCGGGGAAGAATCTTGGCCAGGTCTTCCACCACGTTGTTCAGGTCAAGCGTGGTCGGCGACAGCACCTGCTTGCGGCTGAAGGCCAGCAACTGGCGCGTAAGCGCGGCTGCCTGCTGCGCCGCGTGCTTCACTCGCTGTGCGTCGGCCTGGCGCGGATCGCTGTCGGAAAACGTATCGATCAACATTCCCGTATAGCCGTTGATGATGGTCAGCAGGTTGTTGAAGTCGTGGGCAATTCCGCCCGCCAGCCGCCCGATGGCTTCCATCTTCTGCGACTGTCGCAGCTGCTCTTCCAGCGAGCTCTGTTCGCTCAGGTCCTCCACGATGCCTTCAAACCACGGCGAATCATTGCTCGCGCCCGGGACGCGACGGCATTGCAGGCGAACTTTGAACGGTGCGCCGTCTTTGCGCTTCCAGAAGACCTCTCTCTGCGATCGTCCGGTGCGCCGCAGCTCGTGAATCATGTTGCCGTAGTCTTCCCGCTCGCGGAACAATTCTGCGAACGAAGGCAGCCAGGTGCAGGGATGCATCGGCTCGTAGCCCAGCGCGTCCAGCAGCGCGGGATTGATGGCTTCAAAGCGCTCCCAGTGGTTGAGACGGAACACGCCGTACGGCGCATTGTTGACCATCGAGCGGTAACGAAGTTCGGAGTGTGCGAGGTCCGCGTGCGACTTCTGCAGCTCATGCGAACGCGCCGCCAGCGCGCCGATCAGGTCCAGACGGTCGCGTGCGCGATTGGCTTCCAGCACGCCGTAGGCAACTGAGAAAGCGCTGATCAGTTCCAGCCCCAGTCCGCCCCACCACGGGAGCGACCACTGCGGAGCTGCCGTTATCGCCACCACAGCCAGCGCGTAGAGGTAAAGACCCAGATTGAAGAACAGAATCACCGGCTGCCGCTTGCGCCTGTAAATCACAAAGCTCCCAACCAGGATAACGGGCAGCGCGCTGGCCGCCAGAGCCAGGACCCCGAGGCGCACTATGCGGGCGCGCTCGAGGGAATGAAAGACCGGCGCGTCCAGCAGCATCATGGCCACGCAAAGCAACGCGAAAGTCAGGCTCAGCGTCGCGTAAAAATGCCACGGATTCGTTACCAGCCGCGTGCGGATACAGCGACGAGCTGAGGCTGCTGACATTAAGATTACCGCGCTGCCGCTGCACAAGATCACCCACAGGAGCGTCGCGAATGTCTGCAGAAAAAGATGTACCGGACTCGTCTCAAAAGCTTGCGCCCCCGCCAAAATAGCGATGCCGCAATAGTTGGCCGCCAGTAGCGAGATTGAAGGATGGGAAGATAGCTTGGCTTCTCGCCCCAACCACGCACCTACCACCGCTGTCGCTGCTGCAATAGCGACGCACAGAACAGTGTGCGCGCTTGCCCCGAGCCACAAGAGATGAACGCTGCCCCGGGCTGCAACCAGCAAGGCCGTTGGTACGCAAGCCACCAGCAAGCCCAGCAGCTGCGCTGGACGGATATCGGCATCGTCTGCGACGCGAGGAAACAGCCCGCTCTCCGGCACTCGAGCCTTCGTAGAGGTTTTCGTCTCTGTCCGTGCGAACAGCACATTGGTCTCAATTGCTTTTGCGGATTGCACGGCTCTCTCGGTCTCCTCTCAGTTCTCACCCTGGGTCTACGCGGCGTAGTTACGTCGGCAAGCGACCCTGATTTCAATCGCACTACAAAATGGCAATAAAAACTGCAGGTCGGGGAAAAAACCGTTTGTACTAGTGGCCAGGATTGCTATCGCGTGCTGCCGGCGCCGTTCACCCTACCTCCAGGGATCACCTGTCCCCGTGAGCGGCGCCTGGACTCAGCACTTCTGAAGAATCACTAATGCAGTCCTTAGGCCAAAGTGTCACCTGTAGCTAACGCATTGATATATCGATACTTATATCATCTTAAGGTGTTTCACGGCTGCGCCATGATGGCTCACTTTCAATGACAGAAAGGCACAAGCGATGGCCTGCTGGAATCGACTGAAGCCAAGCATCAACGCGTGTCTTGCTACACTATCGGCTCGGGAAAGGACACAACTATGCGGGGCAAGGTCGTCGTCATCACCGGCGCTACGTCCGGAATCGGCAGGGTTGCTGCCGAGAAGCTAGTCGCCCTGGGCGCGCGCCTGGTGCTGGTGGCTCGCGATAAGGGCCGCGGCGAAGAAACGCTCTCTCGCCTGCGCGAACTTGGTCCGGGCGCTACCCACAGCATCCATTACGCCGACTTGTCGCGACTCGCGGAGATGAGGCGCGTGGCCTCTGAGATTGCTGCTGTCGAACCCCGCATTGACGTGCTGATCAACAATGCTGGCGCCCTTTTTGCCTCGCGCCATGTGACCGAAGACGGCCTGGAGCTTACCTTCGCTTTGAACCACATGGCCTATTACGTCCTGACTGAAGGGCTTCGCGATCGCCTGCAGGCCTCTGCGCCCGCGCACATCATTAACACTGCGTCTGACGCTCACAAAGGCAAGCGCCTTGATTTTGACGATCTGCAATCGGCCAAAGACTACCGCGGCTTTCGCGTCTACGGCCAGACCAAGCTTTGCAACATTCTTTATACTCGCGAACTGGCGCGCCGCCTGGCTGGCACCGGTGTAACCGCCAACAGTCTCCACCCCGGATTCGTGGCCACGCGCTTCGGCGACGAAAGCGGCGGCATGCTCTCCCTGGGCGTTCGCCTCGCCAAGTATCTCGCTATATCGCCCGAGAAAGGCGCGGAGACGATCGTTTATCTGGCTTCAGCGCCTGAAGTCGCCAACGTCACGGGGAAGTATTTCTACAAGTGCCGCGAAGCGACGCCGACCAAAGAGGCCCAGGATGATGACGCGACAAAGAAGCTATGGTCGGCAACCGTGAAGCTGGCTGGCATCCGCCCTGTCTCGGGTGATGGTCGCGCGGCGGTGCAGCCCGCTGCTAGCTGATCAGGAACATAAAGCTATTGCTCATTGCTGCCCGATGTTGTCTATTTCGCGCTTGATGGCGAGTCCGTCGAGCTTCGCCAATGGCAACGCCAGAAACAGGCTGATTCGCCGGTCGAGAATAATGAAAGCATTGCGAAACGCAGCGGCAATTTCTGCCGCGGTTCCCCGGACCCCGGCCGGATCGGGCACACCCCAATGCGCAGTCATGGGTTGCCCCGGCCAAACAGGACACACTTCCCTCGCCGCATGGTCACAAACCGTGAAGACAAAATCGAGCCGGGGCGCGCCCCTTTGTGAAAATTCGCTCCAATCTTTACTCCTCAGTCCGTCCACCGGGATTTCAGCCGTCGCGAGCTGTTGCAAAGCTTCAGGCCGAACCTGGCCTGAGGGATGGCTGCCTGCGCTGTAAGCAGTAAAGATGGGTGCTCCTTTCTGGTTGAGAATGGCTTCCGCCATGATCGACCGTGAGGAGTTGCCTGTGCACAGAAAAAGGACGTTGTAGTGCATGGTCGCGTGGCCTCAGAAACGGGGCGGTGGTTACTGGCAACATCCCGGCGCGCAACAGCCTCCCGGTTTCACCGCGCGCACGAAAGCGCTCATGAATTTGCCGTCCACCTGCGGGGCGATAGCGTCCACATCCACTCCCTGGCCGCAAAGAAAGTCGCGCGCGTCTTCGATGCGGTAAATCCGCGTGGGCTCAATCTCAATCTTCTCGAATCCTGCCGATGCCAGCTTGGCGCGATACTCATTCTCTTCCAGCGCGCCGGCGATGCATCCCACCCACAGCAGCACGCTGCGCCGTATCTCGGGAAGCATCTCGCCGCGGGTTACCACGTCGGAAACAGCTAGCCGCCCGCCCGGCTTGAGTACGCGGAAGGCCTCGCGCAGGACGCGGTCTTTATCGGCCGAAAGATTGATTACGCAATTGGAGATGATCACATCCACAGCGTTGTCGGGCAATGGAACGTGTTCGATCTCGCCTTTGAGAAACTCAACATTGCTGATGCCGGATTTCTGCTTGTTCTCATTGGCCAGCGCCAGCATTTCATCGGTCATGTCCAAGCCGTAAGCCTTCCCGCTCGGACCCACGCGTCGCGCTGAAAGCAGCACATCGATGCCGCCGCCCGAGCCCAGGTCCAGAACAATCTCCCCTGGCTTCAGCTCTGCCAGTGCAGTTGGATTCCCGCAGCCGAGCGATGCCAGTTGTGCAGTCTCCGGGATCTGCTGCAGCTCGGACGCGTTATACAGGTTGGACGTGATCGGGTCGCACCTTCCGTCCGTTGCCGACGCCGCCCCGCAGCAGCTGCTTCCGCCGGTGGTTACGCGTAGCGCCGCCTGGCCATATTTCTCTTTGACCACTTCTTTAATATCGCTCGCCATCTTTCCTCCTTATCGGCAAATCTGCATGATGCTCTGCGGCTTAACCGCTTTGCTGCGCGTGCAGCACTCCGCGTACAGGAACTGCAAGAGGCTCTGCAGGGCCGCGACGTTCGCGGTGTAGCGCAGGAACGTGCCTTCGCGGGCAACCAGCACCAGGTCTTCGCTCTTGAGCTTGTCCAGATGATGGGAAAGCGTCGAGTTGGGGATCTCCAGCTCTCCCTGGATCTCGCTCACGACCATTCCATCGGGATGGGCGGAGAGCAGCACTTGCATGATGCGCAGCCTGGCCTCTGTGCCCATGGCGGAAAACATATCCGCAAACCGGATAACTTCCTCCAGGTCGGTTTTGATTGCCATATTTCGATATTTGCAGAAATATAGCAAGATGTCAACTGTCGAACGCAACCTGCCCTTTTTGACTGCCCTTGTCAGGGCGTGATCGCGATCACCCGCAGCGGACTGCCGGAGCCGTTGACGATCTTCAGCGGCGCCGCGATCACAACCGCTCCCGTAGGTGGAAGCTGGTCAAGATTGCACAATCCCGCCAGCCCGAACTTGCCGCTGCCGTGCATCACGTAGTGGTTGGGAAAGGGCGGATCGAAAGTGGCTGCGCGGCCGGCATCGGTGCCCACAGTTTCAACTCCTACGCCCAGCACATCGCGCTCGCGGGCCAGAAACTCTGAACACTCTCTTACGAATCCCGGCGTATGCGGGCCGTCCTTGCCCAGATTGATGTACTGCTCGGGATCACTGCGCCGCGACCATCCCGTCCGGTAAAGCACCCACGCTCCGGGAGGAATGCGGCCATTCGCAGACTCCCACTGGCGCACGCGGTCCACCGTCAGCAGGAAGTCCGGATCTTTGCCCACGTCCGCCGTCACGTCGATCACGCAGGCCGGACCGACAAACTTTTTTGGATTGATCTTGTCCACGCTGTTGTCAGGCAGGTCCTTGCCGCTGACCCAGTGAATGGGCGCGTCAAAGTGCGTGCCCGTGTGCTCTCCGGTCTCAAAGCCGTTCCAGTACCATGCTGGGCCGCGATCGTCGTAGCGTGAGATCTCCCACATGCGGAATTTTGGTGTGTTGGGCCACTGGGGTGGAAGCGGCAGCAACGGCGTCTGCGCGCTGAGGGGTTGCGTGAGATCGACCAGGCGCAGTGAACCCTGGTTCAGCTGCGCCACGAGCTCGGCGAGGACCTTGGACAAGGATCACCTCCGGACAGCACATCCACCACTCAGAGACGTAATCGGGAACAGAGAAAGCGCTTAGCTCTCTGCCTCTTTATTCCCCGTGTTGGGCGTTCAACCTTTCTATGAACCGCTTGAACTGAAACCTGTTTTCCAGCAGGGCCAGGTCGGTAACGTACCCCTTGGGCCCCGCGGCTTCCACCTTGGCGACAATGCAGCTTAATTCGTTGCCACGACAGGCTCTTTCAAAAGCATTCTGGAAATCAGCAACGCTATTGACCGTCGTCGCCTTTGGTATGCCGGCCGCGCGCGCTACTCCCTCCAGGTCGGTACCGGTAGAAGTCGCGGTCGGGAACCCGCCTACGGAAAGCAGGCTCTCGTTGTCGAAAATCACATGAACCAGGTTCTTGGGTCGATAGCGCGCCAGGGTGCTGAAACCGCCAAGGTTCATCAGGATCGAGCCATCGCCGTCCAGCACGATAACTTTTTCTCTCGGCAGGCACAGCGCCAGGCCAAGCCCGGTTGATGACGCCAGCCCCATGGCATGCTGCAGGTAAAAGAAGTTCGGCCGGTGACCGAGAGACTGCAGCTCCGCCGCCACCGCACCCATGATGGTCACCACCAGGCTGTCTTCCAGCTTCGCGTAGATGGCGCGCAGGCAGTCGAGACGTTGCATGGCTCAGGCTTCTTCCCACATGAGTTCGCGCGTCAGCATCAGCGCCGCCGGATGCAGGCTGGCATAAGCCCAGGTGTGGGCTTCCGCGACGCGCTTTTCCACCTTCACCGGATCATCGAGAAAGGCGTAAGGAATCCCGAGCGCGCGAAGCACCGGTTCGGTGGCGCCTCCACCCTGCGTCTGCCAGGGATCGCGCTCGCCGAAATGTCCGCGATAACTGATGAGCATCAGCAGCGGGATGCGGTAGAGCTGCGCGAAGGAAACAATGCCGTTGATGCTGGCCAGGAAGCCGTGATTCTGCATCAGCATCGCCGATTTGACGCCCGCAAAGTGCGCGCCGGCCGAAATGCCCACCCCCTCTTCCTCTTTGGCCAGCCGCACCAGGATCATCTTCGGATCGTCCTCGGCCATGCGAATCAGGTGCACCAGCCATGTTTCCGGCAAGGCCGAGACCAGCCCGATGCCGCATTTCTTCAGCGCCTGATACACCACCTGCGAGTTGGTCTGTGAGACGGGCATGGAAAGAAGGAAGTAGCTTACAAGGAATCGCAGCCGGCGGCAAAGCCGGGACCGCGTCGCGGTTTACGTTATTAAGAGGCTTGAGTTGTCGTGGCGGCGGAACTATCCGGCCAGCCCCCGCTCAAGCCATTGAGCAGGGCCAGCAGATGTGGTTATCCTCAAGATGAAGCTGGGGCACAACGGTACGTCTGTACTGAGATCTGAATCGTCCGGAACCGGATTTGCTCGCCTCACGCCACCGGGCTCGCGCACAGGGCGGCGGATCTGGTCCGGGACCGCGCCCACACGTACCACGCGGTCCAGGCCACCGGTGTCCAGACATAGAATCCGGAGTCCTGGGGAACGCCGGCGAACAACATGGCCGCAAGGGCGATCCCGTTGAGCACCAGGAAGCCTGCAAAAGAGCGGCCGGCTGCGGCGCAACGGAAAATAGCCAGCAGCATCGCCGGCAACACCACGATCTCGTCGGCCAGCCAGGCATATGGCGCAACCATCACTGAGACCACCAGCAGCGTCAGGCCATGCTCGTTCCATTCCCAGTCTGCGCGATGGCGGTAAAAATAAAACAACGCCCAAATGCATCCCGCCAATGCCGGCAGGAATTGCAGCCAGGTCGCATGCGGGCTAACGATCAACCTGAAGAGAGAGCTCACCGTGGGCATCAGCTGGCTCTCGGCACTAGCATCGGCCAGCACTGGCCGGTAATCCGACCACAATGTGTGGTCCAGCAGCATCGGCACGGCCAGCGCTGCGGCCATGGCCAGTACTGCTCCCAGCGCGATCTGGTATCGGCGCGAGAGCAAAATCCACAGCAATAGGATCAGTCCCAGCGGAAGAAATAAATGAGGCTTGATGGCCAGCAGTACCAGGCAGGCTCCTGCGGCCAGTGGCCGCTGCTTGTACCAACGCAGGAAGAGAACGAGTCCTAGAAGAATGAACGCTGCCGTCTGCCCCATTCGCAGGCAAGCCAGGGCGGGAGCAAACATATAACCGAACAAGTGCAGATCGTGCGGCCGCCCATTGTCGGCCCAGAGAATGCGCACCGACAAACCGATGGCTCCCACCAGCAAAAGCGACCACAGCACTGTGCCCGTTTTGGCTCCTACCAGCCCCAGCGGCAGAGCCAGCAACAGCGCATACGGCGGGTTGCGCATGATTAAAGGATGGTCGGGACGAAATCCTACCGACTTCTCCAGGCGCAGCACATCAGCCGCGTTGTAGGGATTGGAACCATGAACCAACAACTGGCCCGCTGCCCAGTAGGAAGTGAAGTCCTTGTTGCCGGCGTTGTCCGTGTCGTGAATGACCCACGCCAGAATAGCCACACCTACGGAAAGTATGGCTGCGGCGGCGAGTTTTCTCAGGAAACTGGACATGCCGGCTCAGTTGTGGAACCCTGCCTTCGATCGGCGGAAGGGAAATCGGCGCCTGCCCTGTCAGTCATGACAGTCCTCGATCGCCAATTGATCGTCAACCTCCGTCAGGCTGTTTTCAATGGCGTTCACCGGCAGCTCCAGCACGCTGGCGGCGGTGAAGTTGAGACTGGTCATGCGAAACGGCTTGAGCGCTCGCCGCATTTCCAAAACTCGGAGACGCCGGTCCAGAAAAATGACGTCGATGGGGAACTTCATGCCCAGCGTGTGGACGCCTTGCGATGGATGGATCAGCAGCCCCGCTCCCTGAGGGAGCATGGTTTTGCCGAGCAGGCCGACAACGCGGCTCAGCAGAGTGTCCGCAATTGTGACTTGATCGCCCACCACGGTGCCGCGGGTTGAGTTTCGAACACAGATCTTCCGGGGCTCTACGGTCGCCATGGTGTCGTAGTCCCGGCCTGATCCGGGTTCACTTCCCGGTTTCCAGGCGCGACTTCCGTCTCTTGATCAGAATGAACAGCACAACGACAAACAGAACACCTGCGACGATGCGAATGATCATTACACTACTCATCGGTGGTTCATCCTCCTGCCCTGTGAGGGCCTGCTATTTGAAAAACTTTTCCATACTGCGAGTAATGCTGATGATTGCCGGCGCCAACAGCACAATGAACATGCTCGGGAAAATAAACAAGACCAGCGGGAAAAGCAGCTTGATGGTGGTCTTGGCAGCCATTTCCTCGGCTCTTTGCCTGCGCTTCACACGAAGGCTGTCGGCAAACGCGCTCAGGGCCCGCGATAATGGCGTGCCGAAACGTTCCGTCTGCACCAGCATATTTACGAACGAGCGCACGATCTCCAGCTTCGTCCTGTCAGCCAGCGACCGCCATGCATCGATGCGCGGCTTGCCGGTGCGCTGTTCCATATTGACGATTAGGAATTCGTCGCTCAGGTCGGGATGCGCGATCTTTAACTCGTTTCCCACGCGTATCAACGCCTGGTCCATTCCCAGTCCGGCTTCCATGCATATTACAAGAAGGTCCAGGGCATCGGGCAGGGCCAGGCGAATTCGCTCTCTGCGCCGCCCAATGGCGGTGGTGAGCCACAAGTCCGGCAAAAAGAAACCCGCAGCGGCAATCGCCACAAACCAGAAGAACGGGTCCTGCTTGATCACAAATCCGGCCAGGAGTGCAGCCAGCACCGGGGCAAACAATTTGACGCCGTAAAAGGCCTCGGCCGCCTGAGGGTTGCGATAGCCCGCCAACGCCAGGCGCTGGGCGAGATCTTTGTTTTCGGAAAATCCCACCGCCCTTCGAACCGGTCCCACCACGCTGGAGATGGAGGACATGGTACGCGAGCCAAGTTCGGCGATGTTGCCTCGCGCCTGAGGCTCCGCGATGTCGCTGGCGGCCAGCTTGGCCAAGCGCGCAGCCGCGGGTGACCGCCCGCTGATCAGGAGTATGACCAGGGTCACACCCAGCGCGAAAGTAATGATGCCGGCGATGATGAAGACGGACATACTCAGTTATACCTTGATATCGACAATTTTGCGGATGATGTAGAAGCCTAACCCCATCAGCCCCAGTCCTACCAGTACCAACTTCTGGCCCAACTCGTCATGAATGAGAATGGTTGTGTAATTAGGATTTACTAATCCAATCAGGACGAACATGATGAACGGCAGAATACCCAGAATCCATCCTGTAAGCCTGCCTTGCGCGGTGTAAATGGCGAGCTCGCCCTTCAACCGCAAACGTTCGCGGATCACCACTGCTGCCTTGTCCAGCACCTCCGCCAGATTTCCGCCGCTGTCCTTCTGCACCAGGATCGCGGTCACTACAAACTGGAGATCGGCGATAGGAATGCGCCGCGCCAGGTCTTCCAGCGAGTCGCGGAAGGGCAGGCCGAAATTCTGCTGTTCGAAGGCTTTGCGGAATTCCGGGCCGACAGGATCTTGAATCTCCTTGCCCACGATCTCAATGACCGATGAAACCGAGTGCCCCGCGCGCAATCCCCGGCTCATAAGGTCGATGGCATCCGGCAATGCGTTGTCAAAAGCCTTAAACCGCTTGGCTTTCTGAAAGCGCACAATCACGTACGGCACAGCGGCCAGCAGAAGAGCAACCACCAGGCGAAGAATCAGTATTGGAATCCAGATACCGCTGATCCACGCAGCCAGAACGAACACCAGCAGCATGGTTGCGATCAAACGCCCGACAGTCCACGAGCTGTTTGCCTGCACCAGGAGTTCGCGGAGATTCCGCGTCAGTGAGTAGCTTCGAAAGATCGAGTCCAGAAAAGGAATGTCGCTGAACGTGACCTTCTTGAGGATATCGATGGGTCGTTCCCCGGACGGCTCGGAACCCAGCGAGACGTTTTCCAGCCGCTGCTGTAAGAGTTGCGCGCGCCGCGATGGACGCGTCAACAGAATGACCAGCGCAAAACTCACAGCAGCGACCGCGACAAATAACAATATAACCGTCATCAGTAACTCCGCGCTTCCTTCCTAGACATCCATGGAATGATCGAACACCGCCTGGGGAATAACGATCCCCGAGGTATGCAGCCTTTCGGCAAATTTCGGCACCACGCCGGTGGCATGAAAGCGTCCGAGAACCTTGCCGGTCAGGCCTACGCCGCGTTTCTCAAACAGGAAGATATCCTGCAGACTGACAATCTCGTCGTTCATCCCGGTGATTTCCGTGATGTGGGTGATGCGCCGGGAGCCGTCGCTCATGCGGGAAATCTGCACGATCAGGCTGACCGCCGCAGCAATCTGCTGCCGCACCGCGATCTCCGGCAGGTTGAGGTTGGCCATGAGCGCCATGGTCTCAACGCGAGCCAGCGCGTCGCGGGGACTGTTGGCGTGCACCGTCGTAATCGATCCGTCATGGCCGGTGTTCATGGCCTGGAGCATGTCCAGCGCCTCTTCGCCGCGCACCTCGCCCACGATGATCCGGTCTGGACGCATACGCAGAGAATTGATGACCAGTTCGCGCTGGCGCACCGAGCCCTTGCCTTCCACGTTGGGTGGCCGGCACTCCAGACGGACGACGTGATCCTGCTTCAACTGCAATTCCGCGGAATCTTCAATCGTAACGATGCGCTCGTTGCTGGGAATCGCTGAAGACAGCACGTTCAGCAGCGTGGTTTTGCCGGCGCCTGTGCCGCCGGAAACAATGATGTTCAGCCGCGCTTTCACAGCCCCAAGCAACACTTCCAGCATTTGCGAGGTGAGAGTGCGATTCGCCACCAGATCTTCCGCTTCCAGAGGAATGGTGCCGAATCGGCGGATCGACAGCACCGGACTGTCCACGGCCAGCGGTGGAATGATCACGTTGACGCGCGATCCGTCCTCCAGCCGTGCGTCCACCATCGGCGACGATTCGTCTACCCGCCGTCCTACGCGGGAAACAATCTTGTCGATGATGTGCATCAGGTGTGTGCTGTCCTTGAACGCGACGTTGGTCTTTTCGATCACTCCGGCGCGTTCCACGTATACATCCTTGTAGGTGTTCACCAGGATGTCGTTGATGGTTGGATCCTGCAGCAACGGCTCCAGCGGCCCCAGGCCGAAGACTTCGTCCAGCACTTCTCTAGACAGCCGCTCGCGCTCGAGCGCGCTCAGCGGCGTGGTCAGATTACCGACGAGATCCTGAATGATGCCCAGCAACTGTGTCCGCGCCTGGGAATTCTCCAGGAACATCAGCCTCTCGAGATCGATGCGATCGAGAAGGTCGTGGTGAACAGCGGACTTCAGTTCCTGGTACGCCTTGCCCTGAAAAGCCCCGGACGCCCCGCGTCCCCGGGGGGCGCCGTTAGCGGTAATGTTGTGTTCCGCCAGACCTGTTGGACGTTCAGCCATGTGATATCACTCCTTATCCCTTGCCTACAAACCCAGAATGCCTAACCGGCGCCTGGGCTCTTCCTGCGCTACCGCAACCGGCGCAGCCCCTCGTATCAGGCTCTCCGCCCACTTCCGAAACACTGCCGAGAATTCCGATTTCGCTCCAGGTGAAATCGGCGTGCCGGTATTCACCGCGTCCATGACCTCTGCATAGCTGTTGGGCACGGTCATGACCACCGGTTTTTTCAGCGTACGGGCAATGTCTTCCTTGCTCACCGGATCGCGCTTGGAAAAACGATTGATCAGCACTTTCACCGCGTCCGACGGGTAGTTGAACCGCGACAAGTGCTCCAGATACCGTGACAGGTTGCGCACCGATGGCACATCGGGCGTCGCGATCAACCACAGCTCGTCAGATTTCTGAACCGCCGCCAGGTTCAAGCCGCTGAGACCCGGCGGGCAATCGATGATCACTAGGTCATAAATCGTCTTTAAAAAGTCCAGTGTAAATTCCACGTCCTGGGCTTCCACGTGCAAAGCGGCGTCAAAGCCGGCCGGAGCCGCCAGAACTTCCAGCCCGCTTCCATGCCGGGAAATGAATCCCTGGACCAGATTTGAATCCAGCCGGTGAACGTTGTTGGCCAGCTCGTAAAAAGAATAAGGATGCTTTTCAATGCTCAGGTAAAGTGCCGCATCGCCGAGGTCAGGGTGCTGGTCGATCAGGAGCACCTTTTGGTCGCCGGCGCTCGCCACGAAGGTAGCGAGGTGCACGGCAATCGTCGTGACGCCGGCTCCTCCCTTGGCGCCAAGCATGGTAATCAGCTTGCCGCTCTTCCTTACCCTCTCCTTCTCTTTCTTTCTGCCTTCCACCTTGGCCACGGCCTGGCCCAGCCGGTCTTGCTTCAGCGGCTTGACAAGGTATTCTGAGCATCCCGACCTCATCGCGTTGATGATCAGATCCGGGTCTGCTTCCGATGAAATCGCAAAGATGGAGCTTCTGCCTTGCAACAAGTCCTGAAGATGTTCTGCGGTGCTCGCCGCCCGCTCCCGGTTCTGATCGAAATCGACCAAAACAATATCGGGAAGCGGCTCGGCCGAACGCTGCAGCATGGCCAGATCGGATTTGTCCGCTATATATTGCGGAAGATTGCCGGCGAACTTGACGTTAGTCCAGGTCTTCAGACACTGCAGTACCAGATTCAAAGACGTGGCATCCAGGCAAACTCCGAGGAGGCGCAGGGATGCAGGTGTATCTTGTTGGAAACGACTCACAGCTTCTTTTTCTCCTCTTCGGTTCGCGCTCCTAACCAACTGCTATTTAGGGTTTGTGCTGGGCGAAGTGTTCTCCTGGGCTTTGGACTTCGTTTCCAGAGCGTTGTCAAACTTCTGTTCGTCGAGCATGTTCATCGGACGTTCCGGTATCTTGGGCGCCGCTGCTGCCTGTCCCACCGGATCCACGATCGTGGGGGTCACCAGCACCACCAATTCAGTTGCCGTGTTGTTCACCGACTTCGAGCGAAACAATTTTCCGAGCACCGGTATATCGCCGATCCCCGGGACTTTGCTCAGTATCGCGGTGGTGCGGTGGTCCAGCATTCCCGCGATGCCGAAGCTCTGCCCGTTCTTCAGTTCGATTTCAGATTCCGCCCGGCGCGTCGAAATGGCCGGGATCGTGAATCCGCTGATAGTGATGGCGTTGCTGAAATCCAGCGTGCTGACTTCCGGCGCGACTTTCAGGCGGATCACGTCGTCGCTCTCGATGGTCCCAGTGAAGTTCAGCTGCACGCCAAACGGACGAAATGTGATGGTGACAGTATTGAACGTCTGCCCCGGCTGCACAACCGGAAACGGAAATTCGCCGCCGGCCAGAAACTTCGCCGGCTGGCCGTTCATGGCCATCAGGTTGGGTTCTGCCAGGATCTGGAGAACGTTCTTCTGTTGCAGGTCCTTGATCGTCGCCCCTAAATTGATATCGGGCCGGAAGAGAAAGATATTAAGCAGGTCGCTGAAGTTGAAGGTCGTGCTTTGCACTCCGCCTGCGTTACTGGAGTTCACCAGCGTCGGTGGAGTGAACTGCTCAGTGCTGACCGTGCCCACAGTCTTGGCCGCGCCGGTGCTGAAAAAGTTGATCCCGAACTGGTCCAGTTTGCTGCGGTCCACTTCGGCGAACTTGACTGCCAGCATTATCTGTTTGCCGTGTCTCTCGGCAACGGTAAGAGAGTTCACCACGGTCTTCGAGTAAGAGCCGGCGATTTTGCCGATGTCCTCAAAGGCGTCCTTGCTCGGCACCACGCCCGCCAGCACGATGTTGCTCTGGTCGGCCGTGACTTCGATCGACTCATTCGGATAAGCCTGCTGCAGAGCGTTGCGCAGGCTGGCCACGTCCACATCAGAGTAAACGTCCAGCATCCGCGAATGCCCGGTTTCATCCCAGATGATCACGCTGCTGGAGCCGGTTTGTTTTGCCACCATCACCAGTTGCGTCGGGCTGGTGGTTTCGGTGTGAATGACGGTCGGATTGCTTACCAGGACGCGGCGTAGCCGCGCCTGCATGTTGATGATCACCGAACGGCCGGAAAGGATATGAACTTCCTGCGTATCGATTCCGGCTGCAGGCTGGGCTGTGACTTGGCTTGGCGGCGCCGTGACCTGGCTCGGTAGCGCCCCAACCGCCGCCGTGCTCCCACTGGCTTTTGTTGTGGCCTGGTCTTCCGCCGACAGCCCAAGGCTGAATACACCCAAGCTCACTATTACTGCACAAGAGATCCAACGAAATGATGGCATTCTTAACCCCACTACTCCGGCACCTTGAATTTAGCTACATCGTGTTTGTCCCCAGTGATCGTTTCCACTTCGTAAAAGTCTGGCGGCTTTTCTTTCTTCGCCACTCTCACCATGCGTACGGGCGGCGGGGGGGTCTTTTGTCCGGTAATCAACTCCGGCATGGCCACCGGGACGGTGGTGACCTTGGTTTTGTCGGCGCCATTGCGCAACACGAAATGAATCGTGCCCTCCTGCCCGGCAAGAGCGATTTTTTCCGCGTCCTGAGGGGTCAACAGCAAGGTAACCACGCTCACCGTTTCCGGCTTTCCTTGCGGATCAGGCTCAATGTGTTGTCCCGCAGTCAGCACTTCAACATCCTGCAGCACGGTTTGCGTCAGCTGCGACGGGCTGTCCGGCGGACGGTACGAGACCAATACATCTACGTGCGATCCCGGATACAGGAACCCGGCCACGCCCGAGACCTCGTTCGACTTCACCGAAGTCGCGCGCATGCCCTCCGGGATCTTCACCGTCAAACCAATCCCCGAGCCGGCGACGGCCAGGTAGTTGGTCAGAATCGGCTGTTTGTCTGCAACCGGATAGATCAGCGCTCTTCCGCTGACTTCTTCGATCTTCGTGAATCCTCCCGTGATGGGAAGGTTGACCGGCCAGTCGACCAGCACCAGGTTTTCCGGACTGAGGACCGCTCCGGCGTCGACGGGCTTGGACGCCGCCACCACTTTTTGCGTCTGCGGCTGCGCAGCTCTTTGCATGCTGAGCCCCCGCCAGACCAGGTAAGTGGCGCCGCCGGCAAAAACCAGCGCGAGGGCCACCGCGAGCACGATACGTTTTGGTTCCATTTTTTTACCTCGCGAACGATGCTACGAGTGGATAGAGTGCACCTGCGGCAATGGCCACCGCGTAGGGCAGGCGCACGCTCTCCGGATTGTCGATGTTCATACTGGGATGTATCGCAGTGCCGTGTGTCGCGCGAAATTTCAACAACTCCCCGACATTGCGCATGGTCCGAGCTGCCCGTTTCTTGTAAAGCATCACTACCACAGCCATCACCCCGCCTGCGAGAGCGCATGCCGTAACGATCTGTATGATCGATCCGGCACCCGCAATACAGCCGACCGCCGCCATGAGCTTCACATCGCCTGCTCCCATGGCCCGGAGCAGATACAACAGAAGAAAAATCCCGCCGCCGATCAATCCACCGGCAAGTCCGCTTTTCAGTCCATGCCATTGGAGAAACGCGGTTCGCAGAATCAGCCCCGCCAGCATGCCGCTATACGTAAGCTGATTTGGAACGCGACGCGTTTTCACGTCCCATATCGCCCCCACTGCCGACCAGACAAATCCAGCGGCCAGGAAAAACAATTCTGTCTTCTGTTCTGTCAACGCTGTTCTTAAACGTAGGCGTTGAGAATGCTGCCCAGCTTGCTGAACGCGGTGTTGATGCCGCTGGCCAGCGTGCTCATGCCGGCAGTGGCAGCCAACGCGATCAGGGCCACGACCAGAGCGTATTCGATCAGGTCCTGGCCGGACTCTTCGTTATGTAGTGTTGCGAGAATTGACATCAGGTTTTTCATTCACTTACTCCTTTTTAGTTTTTTTTTGATCGATCTGCGTGCTTTTAAAGTGCCGCCGTCGAGGCCGGCTGCTCTTTCTCCCATTCGGTTCCGTTGGTCTTGCTTCCAAAGTTACCCCGCAAGACTGAGTCTCCCCCGTTCTCGCGGAGAACACTAGAGGTTAAACGTAACTATTCAGAAGACTTCCGAGATTGCTGAACGCTGTGTTGATGCCGCTGGCCAGCGTGCTCATGCCGGCGGTCGCCGCCAGGGCAATCAACGCCACTACCAAGGCGTATTCGATCAGGTCCTGTCCCGCCTCTTCCTCGTGCAAACGTCGCCACACTGAAACAAGGGTCCGCATAAGTTTTTCCTCGCAAAAGGTATTTGCTTTATTGGGAAGGCACTGCTGAGAAATTCGCTAACGATCGAGCGAAACATCTCTGAGCCAGACACCGACAAGCGAACCTGGGCTTTCGCTTGACGATCGTCGCTGGAAAAAAGCCTGGCAAAAATAACTTCAGGTTAATGGGGGACGATTAAGAAAAACCTAAAGTATTTCAGCTCTGCCAACCTTACAGGTTAGATCGGCACTTATCGAGCCAAATTCAGATAATGGAGTAACACGTTTAAATCCAATAGCTTGCATTGCTGTTGGTGGTTAAACCTAGGATTGCAAACATGCAAACTTTTGCGCACATGTGCCCCTCTGGTGAGCCCTGGCTGCCCAGAAATGATTGCAGCCCGTCGACCAAAAGCTTTTCTTTTCAAAATGATAAGATTTGGCCATTCCCGATTATGCATAGCGTTGCAATACATGTTGCTGCCGAAGTCCGGCGTCACGTCGCCTGGAGCCGGAAGGACGTGTGGATCGCTTGCGCGCTTGCCTGCTTTTCCGTTCTATATCTCTGGCCATTTCGCGCCGCATTCACCAATCCTAATCCCGACGAAGGCATCGTTTTGCAAGGCGCGGTCCGCGTTTTACAGGGGCAGGTTCCGTACCGAGACTTCTTCTCCTTCTACGCGCCAGGATCGTTTTACTGGAATGCGCTGCTGATGAAATTGTTCGGCGACACAGCTCTGGTACCGCGAACAGCGTTGCTGGGTTACGGCGCTCTGTTTTCCCTTCTGACATTTGTTCTCGCCCGCCGCCTGGCGTCACGGCGCGGAGCAGTGCTGGTCACCCTTCTGCTCCTGGCTTGCGGTCTTCCCGTGGCATTCATCGTGATTCACAACTGGGACAGCACCGTAGCTGCTTTGATCGCATTGTACTGCGTGGTTCTGCTGTTGGAGCGGCCACGCTCCTGGCTGGCCGCAGTAGCAGGTCTATCCGTCGGCATCGCTATCCTGTTTAATCAGGCTCGAGGCGCGGGATTGCTCTTCGGGCTTGTACTCGGGTTGCTCATTCTCAGAACCCTGCTGGCGAGGAAGGATCTTGAAGCAAAGTACTTCGCATGGCTGGTCGGCGGAGCTTTGGCGCCCCTTGTCATAACCGCTGTTCTTTTTGCAGGCGCCGGGGCGTGGAATCAGATGGTCGCTTGCTTGATGTGGCCTTTTCGCCATTACAGCGCCGTGAACCACCTGCCCTACGGCTTCGTGACCATGCCCATCGATGACTGGGTCCATTTGCTTGCCAGTCCTGTGCCGCAACGCACGATCTACTTTATGGTTCTCAGCCTGATCTGGCTGATTTGTGCTCTTCCCATCTTCGTCGTCCTGGTTGCAGGTGCAAATCTGTTTCAGCTCCGCCGCGATTTGGCTCCCGAGCACATCGGCATCGTGGTTCTCTGTGGAGCCGTCACTCTGGGCTCAGTCCTGAGCGTACAAGCTACGCGTCCCGACTTTTATCACATTACGTTTATCTCCCCTCTCTATTTTTTTTTGCTGCCCTGGATCTTCACGGAGTGGATTCGGCCCTTTTCTTCGTTGCGCAAGATCGGCCCGCTGGCGATGGTCTACCTCTTGGTAACAGCCGCTGCCTACGGGATGACTCTGTTCTGGCTGGCAAGAAACTCTGCATACCGCCAGCAAACCCGGCGTGGTGAAATCCGCATCTTGCAGCCCAACCAGACCATCCCCTTCATCGAAGCCAATTTCCCTGCGGGCTCCGCGCTTCTGATCCATCCCTACCTACCGCTCTACTCGTTTCTGACTCGCACCATTACGCCGCTGCCCTACGACTTTTTTCAGCCCGGGATGCACAGCCGTCAGCAATTCCAGGAAGGCGCCGACCGGCTGGCAGAATTGAAACCGCCCGCAGTCCTCTTCCAGCCCGATTTCACGCTGGTCATCCCCAGTGCCTGGCCAAGAACCCCTCCGGCCGCGCTGAATGATCCGATTGCCGACTACATCGTCCGCAACTACAAAGTCTGCAAGCGGCTGGACTCAGCGACCCCGACTTCGTTCCTGTTCATGGTGCGCAAGGATCTGAGGTGTGGGAGTTATAAGCTGGAGTAACTGTTGGGGGCGATTCAGATGCCGCCCTCGCGGCGCTCACTTCGGCGTTCTCTCGTACATAGTCGCCACGTCATCGCGGTAGGTCGCATGCCACGTCGGCAAATGATCGAAGAAGTAAGCCTGGGCGCTGTGCGTCTGAAGAAACACGTAACGAATCTGGTATTTCTCGAGCAGTTCCAGTGAATTCTGCAGGTTCGTGAAATCCAGGTATTCCTTGAGTACTCCGTGATACTCGTAGATGTCCACGCGCGAGTCGATAAAGACGGGCACGTCCCGGCTGTAGAAGATCATGTAGCCGCCCCAGAGGTAGGCGTTCAGCACTCGTCCCGGATTCTCACGAACTCTCTGCTGCAGGTGAGGAAGGGCCTGCGCGGCATAGATCCCGTCAACATCGGTCTGCAATGCCTTCTCGGCGGGAAAGCGCCATGCTGAGAACACCACCGCCGCGGCGATCAACACGGCATTCAGAAGGGGTTTATCTTTTTCCTTTTCATACGGCGGGATCATATCCAGCCGGGTGGCCAGGATGGGCGTGAAGATGATCGCGGCAAGAAACATGAATCTCACGTAGGTCACCGACGCATAAACACCCAGCAAGAACAGCGCAAACCACTCCAGCCGCCACCGCTGCTTGCGGAAAACGCTGAATCCCAGCACCAGCAGAATGCTGCCCAGCAGAATCTTCCCGCGCAATCCGTGGAAATCCGGCGACGCCCACTCCTCAACGTTGCTGACGTTTAGGGTTTGCCGCAGGGCAAGATCAAACGGATAAAACACGAGTTTGGATCCGTACGGATTAACAAACAGCGCCGCAACGCTAACGGCGCCGACAGTAAGCAACCGCCTTAACTGAACCCTGTTCCACCGTGTGGATTCAATAAACGGCCCGGCCAGCTCGACCAGGCCGGTCAGGATGAAGATCCACAGCACTGCCATCCCAATGAGCCAGGATCCGTGCGAATTTACCCACAGGCAAAACAGCGGCGGAAGCAGCCATAGAGCATCTCGGCCCTGCTCTTTGTAGCGCCAGAGAATCAAGATCAGCGCAATGAGATAAGTCCAGCCGAAAAGAAGCGTGCGCGGACCGAACGAAATCGTTGCCAGAAATGCCGCTAGCCATGTGCCGACAAACGCGGCTTTGGCGTTGCCGGAAACCACGCTGCTCAGGTAGTACGTTCCCAGAAGAATGATCTCCAGCAGCGCGATCATCAACAAGAACAAACCGCGCAGTCCCAGGGCGCGCCACGCCAGGTAATAAGGAACTTCGCCCAGCCACTCGTGATTGATCCAGGGCACACCGGGGACGGTGTAGGAGTACATGTCGGCGCGGATGAAGTGGTGGGTCTTGAGAAGAATTTCGGCGTTGCGCAGGTGCCACCAGATATCCGGATCGGCCACGCCCCGGTTGGCGAAATAAAACGTGATCGCCGCCAGAACCGCCCCGAGAAAAACAGGGAACGAGAATACGGTTCTCAGCATGCGCCATGGCATTCGGGTTGCAGATTACCAATGCAGAGTCGGGGAAACAAGTGACTATCCAGCGCCCATCTCCTTGATTTCTAAAGAGGCTCGGAGGGGTGTGGCGGGGAAGGGTCAGCCGAACTGTGCAATAGTTTGCAGCTTTTGGTACCAGTTTAAGCAGTACGTTTGTTTCGTCCTAACTAGGCCCATTTGCCGCATAATTGCACTAAGGGTTATTTTGAAGTTCCCCACCGAGTCCCAGCACGACCCAGGTTGCACTGAGTAGAAGTAGATGGACCTATGCGGAATGTAGTGCTTTGGTGCAGGCGCAAATTGGGCTCTCGCGAGTCCGGGCAGAGCCTTGTCGAGACGGCCCTGATGGTGCCGCTGGTTTTGTTGCTGACGTTTAACGCGGTCAATTTTAGCTACTTTTTCTTTGTGGCCATCCACATTACGGCGGCGCCACACATGGGCGCGGAGTACTCGATCCAGGGCTTCTCCACCCCGGGCCAGTTGAACCTGCCCTCGGCTATTCCTCCCTCTTCGGGACCGGACCTCTCCGTCAGCACCTTGACTTATCAGGACATGGCAGGACTGGGCGGATCGGCGAATGCCCTGGTTCAGGTTTGCACGCAAGCCAACGGAGTGGGCAAAACGGCGGGGACCTCGCTTTGCAAACAGGTCAATCCGAACTCGGTTACCTTCACATTCCCCTCTCCCGCCGCTGATCCGGAGCCGGGCAGCTTCATCCTGAATCAGGTGGACGTCTTTTACACCGTCTCGCCGATCATCCCGGCCGGCGTCTTTGGCGTATCTCTCACGCCTTCCCTGCAGTTCCATCGCTCAGTGGTCATGCGAGCGATGAATTGAGGAGATCTGAAGTGTTGACCACAGGTCGATTTCGACGTAATCGCCGGCTCAGCAAAGAAGCCGGACAGACGCAGATTGAATTCGCGTTCTCCATCCTTACTTTTTTGTTCCTGGTTTTCTGCTGCTGGGAACTGCTGATGGGGGTCTACACCATCAGCGTGCTGGGTGATGCCGCCAAAGAGGGAGTGCGAGTGGCTATCGTGAAGGGATCTTCAGGCAGTGCGAGTTGCGGCGCCAGCGGCGGCCCCAATCCCTGCAGTGCCGACCCGTTCAACGTGAGATCCACGGTCACAGGCTTCGCGCAACTTTCCTTGCACGACGTCTCCCAGATGACCGTAAACGTCCAATATCTCGACAACAGCAACGACCCCGGCAGCCGCGTGCAGGTGAGTATCAGCTACACCTATGTTCCCTACATCAATTTGAGTTTTTTCAAGCCCACGCTTACTGCCTCCGCGCAGGGGCGCATCGTTTTCTAAAAATTTTGAGGATCTCATGAGACGTATGCAGTTGATTTCAAGAACGCGTGGACAACGGAGCAGGGAGAGTGGCCAGATCAACATCTTTTTGTTGCTCGCCCTGGGATTGTTTTTTCTCGGCTTTCTCGGCTTCGCCGTAGACTACGCCAATTTCTGGTTTCACCGCCGTGCCGCGCAGGCGGCCGCCGATGCCGCATGTCAGGCCGGAGCCATGGACTTGCTGGTTAACGCCACCAATGGCAACAACGCCCTGGGCGGCTTTCCTTCGCCGGTCGCTGATTTCGATTGCGCCACTAAAGCTAATTCCGGCTCTGCTGTGTGCCAATACGCAGCCTTGAACGGCTATCCCTCCGCGACCATCGCCCCCAACACCCCCGGCACCGATGTCCAAGTAAAGTTCCCAGCCAGCGTATCCGGTGTGATCGCGCCGCCGATCGCCGAGGCGCCTACTCCTTTCATTCAGGTCAATGTGGAAGATGACGTCCAGACTTTCTTCAGCGGTCTGATCACCGGTAAGGCCAGCCAGCCGCTCGGCGCCTCGGCCACCTGCGGATTGCAGCAGGCAAAAGCGCCCATCCCGATCATCGTTCTCAACCCGACCTGTGAACACCCGTTTGAGGTCAGCGGCAGCGCAACTCTTCAGATCGTGGGTGGTCCCACCAAGAGCGTGCAGGTGAATTCCGCCAACAGCACCTGTGCCGCGGCAACCGATGCTTCCGCCAACACTTGCAGTGGCAACGGCACTATCGATCTAAGCAAAGGCGGTCCAAAGTTTACCGGCAGCAATTTTGGTACTTTTGGCCCGCCGCTCGCGGCTCCCAGTCACTTCAACGGAGGCAAGACAGGATCGTGGATCTCGCCGGCTTCGCCCATCGCCGATCCCTTTGCTAACGTCGCCGCTCCTACGGTGCCCCCCAATGCTCCGGCGCCGGTTGGGGTCGGCTTTCACATCGATGGATGTCCGGACAACCAAGGCTGCACAGAATATTTCCCCGGCAAATACACTAGCCCCATCAGTGTGAACGGCACCACAGCTATCTTCGTCCCCGGCATCTACTACATCCAGCCTACCGACTACTCGGGCGTCGCCACTGGCGGCCTGTGCGGCACTCCTGGATCCGGCTGCACCGCCAAGCCCACGGGAAAATGCAATGCCGATCTTCTGGTGACATCAGGAGGCGTCGTGCGGCCCGCGGGTACGCTAACCACACCGGCGGCCATCGCCGCTGACGACCACAGTCATGGAGTGGTTTTCTACTTCTCCGGCTCCGTAGCTAACGGCTTTGGTTCTGCCGTGTTTACCTCCAGCGCCGGTTCAGCAGGCAAGACCGCCATCGCTCTTGCCGATGGGGGACCAGGCTGCCCCATTGGTGGAACCCGCTGCATCGAGTCCATGGCGTCCGCTGCCCTTACTTGCGACGGATCCAGTGCAGATCCCTCGGGCAATCTGGGAATTCCCAAGTTCGTGGACGGCGACATCCTGGTGGCGCAATGTACTACCAAGGGCTTTTTTATCGGGGGCGGGAGCACGGATTCTGTTCCAGCCAAGTTGTCCGATGCCAATCGCGGCATGCTGTTCTTTGACGATCGCGCCAACGGTGCGGCCAACGGCCAGCCCAACATGCAGGGCGGTGGCGGCCTCGCCATCTCCGGCACTATTTACGCGCACAATTGTCCGAACAGCCCGTCGTGCGACGCCAGCACCGACTACAACGCCTTCCTCGATCTTCAGGGAACACCGGGCAGCGGGACCTTCGTGATCGGGGAAATCATCGCTGATCAACTGGTTGAAGGCGGCAACGGCTCGATCGGCATGCAGCTGAATCCCAATGCCGTGTTCTTCATTCTCAAAGCGGAGTTACTCAAATAGCTGCCGGCCGCCATCCCGAGATGGAGGTTCGGCCCAGTTCGGCCTGGGTACCCTGCAGAGCGCTCACCTCGTCGTCATTGCTGCATGTGGGCGTGGGGATGGCGTGGATCCTTCTCATTCCCGCGCTCGGCAACCTCTTCCCTTCACCGATAGTTGAGCCTCTTCGCATCGATGTCAAAGAAGCCAACTTGAGTGTGAGCTTGCCCGCGCTGGGCGCGCGCTCCAGTGGTTCAGGGCGTCCCGCCAAAGCGGGTAGGAAGTCCCGGGGATCGGCTTCTGAGGCGCGGCCGGCCAGTTCTCAGCCTGGCTTCACCTTCCTGGGACCGCAACCCATTGTTGTAGAGTCGCAGCGTCCTGACAGCCTGATCCAGACCGTTCGCCAGCCGGATATACCCAAGCCTCCCAAGTTGCAGATGGCTTTTGACTCACCCAATATTCTGCAGGTCGCTGCGCCGGCGGCTCCGGTTCTGGCCAAACAGCCGACCGTTGTGGATTTGTCGAGACAAATGAACCGCGGCGTGCAGATCCCCGTTCACACACGCACCAGTGATGCGGTGCCACGCGCCAAGCTGACCCTTCCGGCAGCCGGCAGTCCCACGAGTTCGGTGAGCGGCTTAATGACCAGCACCGCCACGCCGCAGCTGGCTACCGCGCCTCCAGCTCCTGCGCCGGTGACGGGTAGCGGCATGGACCGGCGCAACCTGCTGGTGTTGAACGCCATGCCTGCGGTCGCGCCGCCGCCGCAGATCCCTTCCGGCGAGCTCGCCGGCTCATTCAGCGTCTCTCCAGAGGGCAGTCCCGGGACCAGCGCGGGAACATCGACCACCTCTGCTCCGGGCGCGGGTTCCGCAGGCAGCTCTTCCGGGACCGAAAGCGGGAAGGCCCCGGGAACTGGTTCGGGCAAAGGCTCAGCCAGCAGCGGCCGTGACGCCTCTGGCGCGACAACCGCGGGCGCAGGATCGGGTAACAGTGCCGACCCTTCCGGAGGGCTCGGCGGACCCAACAGCAATGGCAGCGGCGTAGACGCCGGGCTCAACGGTCGCGGCAGCGGCGCGGCCGGAATTCCCACCGGCTCCGGTGGACCAGGCAACAGCGCATTTTCCGGCGTTAGCATCGGTGGCGCAACGCCACCAGCGGGGGCATCAGGCGCCCCGCCGCGTCAGGCGCTTCCGCGCGGTGCCTATGGTATGACCATCATCTCCACCAGCGGTTCAGGTGGAGGCCTGGGCGATTATGGTGTTTTCAAGAATGAGATTGTCTACACTGTGTACGTGGATCTGGCCGATCCGGAACATGCCAGGCCTAAATGGACCTTGCAGTACGCGGGCACGAATCCCAGTGCGACCACCAGCATCAACCCGCCCTTCCCGACCGCAAAAGAGTATCCCCGCCTCCCTCAGCAGTTGCTGGCCAGGAATATCGGACGCAAGCTGGTGGTTACCGGCCTGATCACTAGGGACGGAAAATTTGACGCGCTGCGGGTGATTCAGAGCCCAAACCCGCTGTTGATTCAGCCGCTCCTTGATAGCCTGGCCAAATGGACTTTTCAGGCTGCGGAAGTCAATGGTGAGCAGGTGGGAGTGAGATTTGTCCTGGGTATACCCATCACGCTCGAGTTGATCAACGGCAATTAACCCGTTCTTCATCGGGGTTACTCGGGTAAGCTGGGGTCACGTTTGCATCGCCGGCCGACCAGAGTAGGATTACGTGTAGCATGATCGAAGACCAGCCGCTCGCAGTCGAATGGACCGAGGAAGCTAAGCCATTCCCCATCTGCCCGAATTGCAGCACGGACTATCCCGATACCGAGACCCTCTGTCCGGCGTGCAATCTCAAGTTGCTGGTGGTTCACCGCTGCCCCCGTTGCTCGCGCATTGCCGCCTTGAAGCATCGTCGCTGCCCGTACTGCGCATGGCGATTTGTGAAGGGCGAGGAACTGGAATCTGCTCTGGAGCCGGGAACCGGAGCGGCTGAGACTGTTGAAAGAGTGCGGGGCACGGCAGTTCAGAAGCAGCGACAGCGCAAGGTCTTGGTCTTTTCCGTGGCCGTTTTTGTTCTGATCTTCGCCGTCACAGCCTGGCTGTTCTATTACCAGTCGAATCGCGCAGCGGCTCCCTCTGTGATGGGAAGCTCCTACGTCCTTCAGATCGTCAGTGTCCGGCATGCTCCTTCAGAACAGACCTTTTCCCTGGGCAAGCTGGCCGCAGGGGCGGTTGTGCAAATCACCGGAGTGCAGCTAGACGAACGCGGCAGTCCCTGGTATCAGATCCGCCATAATGACGGGCTCGGATATTTGCGAGTCAGCGAACTGGCGCCGCCGAAAGGCGCCGGAGCCGACGGCGGCTATCAACTTTTGAAGGTATCGTTGAACAACCTGACCGACCCTTCTGAAGCTTCTGATGCTGCGCGTGCCGTGGATCTCTATCGCCGCTCATACCCCGGCGACCCGCGAGGCTCGGAGCTTTTGTGGCTGCTCGCGGCCAAAACCCACGAGATGTCGCGCCGCAACCGGTCACGTGAAACGATATCCGTAGCCCGCAAGGCGTATCAGGAGCTGCAAGCTTCCAGCGGCGAATACGCCTCTCGCGCCAGCGAAGCGTTGCAGGATCTTCCCGAACCGGCAACAACCACTAGTCACAAGAGCCAGGACAAACCCGCGATGGAAGTTATCGGCGCCAATGCTGTCGGTCCAGCCGGGCCGGCATTGCCGCACAGGGTCATGGTGCTGAATCAGACCAGGGTTCTGGTGAATCTTCCTGCGGCCGGTCAGCTTCAGACCGGCCAGGTTCTGGCGGCTCACGTCGTTGGCGACGTGCTGACTAATAATGAAGTTGCAATTCCTAACGGTTCTACCTGCGCGGTTAAGGTGACCGCGATTGGAAGCGCCCGCGCTGCCCAGGGCTGGGTTGGCCTGCAGTTGCAATCGGTAGAGGTGGGAAACCGCAGCTACCCTGTTGACGCCATGCCCGTGCAGGTCTCCGCTGATGCACAGCTCAAAGCGGGAGCGCCGGTGCTATTCGTGCTGCGTCGCAGCCTGGTTCTCTCGCGTTAGCCCGGCCTCATTCGATGCGCACCTGGCTAACGGCATACCACGAGCATTTTAGATAATCTTTCTTATTTCGGAATGTTGACGGCGTCAGCCAGGGCTGCGTCACTGGCGCCAAACTGCCGCGAGCGGCGGTTCCGGGCTGTTTTCTTTGCCCTCTGCGATCCAGCGGTTGAGACCATGGCGCCGGCGTCGGATTGCTCAGCCGGTGTTGCATTGACCCGATAGTCGTCGTAGTCGATGGTGAGCAGAGCTCGGCCGCCCAGGCGGATCTGGCTTTCGCTGCGGTTCTCGGCCGGTAGCCAGAAATTTCCTACCTTTATATACACGTGCTCGATCTGGGTCTTCTTGATCCAGAAGGAGGGGCTCCGAACCGGGACGGCTTCGATGCGCGTAACAGCGAAATCTTCTCCGTTGACCCAGATTCGTCCTTCGTACAGAAACTTGTTTTTGCTGCGGGGTTTCACATCCAGCACATAGGTGTGAGTGCCGTCCGGATGTTCCTGATATCCCGCGAGAGCAAACTCGTAGTTGTCGAGCGTCAGAGCCGTGGCCTGCCGGTTTTGGTCTTCAAGGGCCTCCTGCTCGCTCTCCAGCAGCTTGTGAAACACACGTTCGATGATGAAGTTGGAGCCTTCCTGGGAGATCACCGTGAACGTCTTTGTAGCCGGCGCATGGAAGGACATGCGGACCTTCATCTCGGCTTCTTTGTTGCCGCCGAAGCCGCGGTATTCCAGGTGGTAGACCCGCGAAGCCTCCAGCTCATGCAAGGCCAGAGCTCGCTCGCGACCCTTGGCTTCCATCCTGACGGCCACTTCATGCGCCGTTAGGGGCACCGCCGTTGCGCCTGCCGGGCGCTCCTGGGCTCCGATGGTTCCCCCCATCGACAGGGCAATCGATGCGAGCGCGATTTTTGCGGAGAGCCGCATTTCAAATCCAGATCTGAACTCTTGTGAAGGCCGGCCCAAAGGCTTCCGCCGGCGGGATTGTCTGCTGCCGTGGTTAATAGGATGCAAACTCTCAGGCCGCGGGTGGCAGTCGCCGGAACCTCTTTTTTCAAGCGTCACATCGCGGCGTGACGTAGGTCATCAACTCTCGATTACAGCCGGGAGTAACTTCTGTACCCAGGTATGCACAACAGAAATCGACAGCTATCAGCGAAAGAGGGGACTCACAACGGCAATGTGACCATGGTCACAGTACAGAAGATGCACACGATCTTACCCTCGATTAACTGCTGCTAATGCGCCATGAATGTGAGTCAGGCTACGAAGGTTCTGGGAATAGGCGGCAATGAGAAAGTACATCAGTCCGGTGCTGCTCGCGATGCTTCTGGTTTCAGGAGCACGGCTCAGCGCGGGCGTTCATCCTGTTCCGCTGGAGCCGAACACGGATGCAGCCAAGTGCCTGGAGTGCCATGAGGACAAGGGCAAGGGCGCACACGTTCACAGCGCAGTCGCTCTCGGCTGTACCAGTTGTCACGAAATCCGCACTAACAAGAACGTCACGCGCATCAAGCTAACGACGACCACCAGCAGCAAGCTCTGCCTTTCCTGCCACGCCGAAAAGAACGCCGCCGAGATCAAAGGCAAGGTGCATCCCCCGGCAGTGCGCGATTGCGTGAAGTGCCACGACCCGCACCAATCCCCCAACGAGCAACAGCTGTTGAAACCGGTCTCCGGCGACCAGAAAGACAATCTCTGCCTGAGCTGTCACACCATGGGGCTGAATGTTCCTGCAAAAGGCAGCCGGCACGCCGCGCTGGATATGGGCTGCAACGCCTGTCACACGGTGCACAAGTCGGGCGACCCCAATAAGCTCGAGTTCGCCTATCACCTGACTAAGACAACGCCGCAGCTCTGCCTGGATTGTCACGACGCCAAGAGCAGCAGTCTCCAGAAGGCGCATGCCAACCAGCCTTTTGGCACGTCGAATTGCGTGCAGTGCCACGATCCTCATCAGTCAAGCCGTCCCAAGCTGATGCAGGCTTTCGTGCACTCTCCGTTCGAAGGTGGTACGAGTTCTTGCGATACCTGCCACCAGCCGGTGAAGGACAACAAGGTCGTCCTGACCCAGGCCAGCGCCAAAGAGCTGTGCGTCACCTGCCACGCAGAGAAAGCCGAGCAGATCGAGAAATCCGAAGTGCAGCATCCCGGTGCGGCCGGCGATTGCACCGACTGCCACAATCCGCACGCCGGCAAATCTCCCGGGTTTCCCAAGCCGGACGCGGTCAGCGTCTGTCTCAGCTGCCACAGCGATCAGGCTGAGCTTTTCAAGAAGAAGCACCTGCACCAGCCCGCATTCGAGCAGGGCTGCGCGACTTGCCACGAACCACACGGTGGCGAGAACCAGCACTTACTGAGGGCGAAGGAAACCAATGCGCTCTGCCTGGAATGTCATGGACCGGAAGCGCCTGAGCCCAAGCCGGTCGCCGGGCAACCGCTGGTCACTATCTTTAACGGCCATGTGACGCTGCCTCAGGACTACTTCAAGAAGGTTCCGGTGATCCCCTTGAAGTACGGTACCGGCCATCCTGTGATCGGCCACCCGGTGGCAAACACACTTAACACCAAAACCAACACGCCCGTGGCGATGACGTGCCTGAGCTGCCATCAGCCGCATGCGTCGGTGGCGGCAGGGCTGCTGGTCAAAGACCAGGAGGCCAACATGGCGTTCTGCAAGAACTGCCATGCGGAAGGAACGATTGCATTGAAGTAGAGGGAGACCGGCAATGTTGAGCGAAGGCGCAAACTCGATGATCTCTCGGACAATGACCAGGATGGTAATAGCGCTGCTTGTGTTGAGCGTGTGCATCGGGCCGGCGCAGGCCCAGAAGAAAAGCAGCAAGAAGGGCAACACTTCTGCTGAAACGCAGCAGAAAAGAATGGCGTTCGACATACGTAAGATCGTCTGGCCCAACCCTCCGGAGATCGCCCGCGTAAAGTTTGAAGACATCCTCACCGGCCAGAAGATTGATTGGGAGGGATTGCAAAGCAACAAGAAGCCGAAACTCTCCTGGATGGACCGGCTGGCGGGAGCGCAACCCGACCAGCAGATTAAAGACGCGCAGTCCAAAGTCGGCTTCCAGTTGCTGCGCGTCTACGGCGTGGCGGCAGATTCCAAAGGAAACATCTACGCCGCCGATCAGGCGGTGGGCGCAATCTTCATCTTTCCAAGAGCGGAAAACGGCACCCTCGAACTCATCAAGAACGGCGAGCATGCTCGCCTGCCCATGATCAACGGCCTGGCCATGGATGATAACGACAGGCTGTTTGTCACCGATGCCAAGCTGCACCACGTCCTGGTGTTCAACGCCGCTCATGAACAGGAAGCCTCTTTCGGCGGTGAATCGCTCGTCTCGCCCGCAGGAATCGCTCTCGACACGACCAATCGGTTTGTCTACGTCGTAGACACACAGCAGGACCAGGTGGTGGTGTTCGATGCTGACAATTACCAGCTGCTCCGCCGAATCGGAACGGGCGGCAAGAAACATAGCCTGACGGGCCCGGGCGATTTCGCGCTCCCGACTAACGTCGCCGTGGACAAGGACGGCAATGTCTACGTCACCGACACACTCAACAACCGCGTCGAGATCTTCGATGCCGACGGCAGCTTCCTGAGCGAGTTCGGCAAGCCCGGCGATGGGCCGGGACATTTTGCCAGGCCCAAGGGGATCGCCGTAGACGGTGACGGGCACATCTGGGTGGTGGATGAAGTTCAGTGCCGGGTTCAGGTCTTTAATCGCGAAGGCCAGTTGTTGATCTTTTTCGGAGAACGCGGATGGTATCCCGGCCAATTCCAGGGCGTCTACGGGATCGCCTTCGACAAAGCCAACAGCCGCATGATCACCAGCGAACAATTTCCCGGGCGCGTCCAGGTGTTCCGCTATGTAACGGATGCCGAAGCCGCCGCCGAAAAGGCGCGTCGCGGAACGAAACAAAGCGCTACGGCGCCGAAATCAGTTGAGCCGCCGGCTCAGAAAGGTGGTGAATCGGTCAAAGAACAGGGTTCCGCGGCCATCAGCCGTCCCTAAGATTGGCCTTCCTGCAGATAGCCAAGTGGTCGGCTCTGCGTCCAAGGAACTCAGGCAGTCTGTCCCGGGCAGTAATCATTTGTTGCAACACGAATTCATATTGGAGGTACTAGGAATGAAACGGATTTTATTAGTTCTCATGGTCGCCCTGGCCCTGGCGAGTTTTGCCGCTGCTCAGGTCACCTCGCCGACGCAAGACGTCCTCGGCGCGCATAACGTATACGGTCGCGGCTGCATCGCCTGCCACGCGCCGCACAGCGGGGCTGCGGGCAATGGCGGAGCCGCCACGGCCAACAACGTCCAATTCGCCCTCTGGGGTGAGGACATGACGCCCCTTTACGGCAAGACACTGGCATTTGGAGATCGCGGCGCTTACTCAGTCACTCTTCCCGACTACAGCTCAAGCGTTCCCTCATCTCCCAGTGACGGCTACTTCAGCATCATTACCTGCCTGAGCTGCCATGACGGCAACCTGGCGAAATCCGGAATGATGAAAGGCACCTCGCTGGAAACAGTGACCATCGCCGGCGCCGTTTTCAATCCGCCAACGCTGCTCGGAAACGACGGCTCGACGGTTGGAAACTACCTGAACGATCACCCGGTGGGACCGAACGCTACAGTCGGCTGCGGCGGACAATACAACTGGGATTGCACGCCCAATGCCGACGGGACCATCAGCTTCAACGGACCCAACTCATCGAAGTTCCTCACCAATTACTTCGACGTGACGAAATATGGGCCGATTAAGAAGCTGGTGAAAGTGGCGGGGCTGAGTGCGACCGGCGGCAGCCAGTCGTGGGTCAGCTGCATTACCTGCCACGATCAGCACGACATGCAGTACTTCAACGCAGGCCCGACGACTGGGATCAAGCCGACGCACTTCTTTGTTCGCGGCTGGTACGATCCGGGCAACAGCACCACGAGCAACAGCGCGGCGCAGTTCTGCCGCACTTGCCATGGCGGTGAGGCCAACGAGTCGAACGGCCAGTACGGCGTGACGACCAACTAACTGATGTGTGGGGAGGGCAAAGACCCTCCCCACCCGATTTCAGGACCTGGCAGTAACCGATCAGAAGCAGGCCGGCGGCAAGACGAATGCAAAGCTGGGCCAGAACAGGAGAAGTCTTATGAAGCGCAACATCATGATCATCGCCATCGCGCTGGCTCTCGGAAGCACCTTGCCCGCACAGGTACAGAATCAAAACACGCACTTATGGAAGCTCACGCCCGCGGAGATGGCGAAGAACACCGCCGTGGTCGCCATGGCCAAGCCGGTAGAACGAGTGAACGGAACCGTGCTCACGGAGAAGGATCTCTTGCGCGAGATGTATTCCATCTTTCCCTACGCCCGCCAGCACAACGGATTTCCCAAAGCGATGGAAGCGGAGATTCGCCGCGGCGCTCTCATGATGATCACTTTCGAGGAACTCGTGTACCAGGAAGCGCTGCGCCGGAAAATGACGGTGACGCCCGAGCGGCTCGCCACGGCACAGCGGGAGTTCCGCAAGCAATTCGCAAGCGACCAGCAGTATCAGGAGTTCGTGCAGGCTGAGGCCAACGGCTCCGCGCGAGTGATGCGCACCCGGATCAGGCGGTCGCTGTTGATTGAGGATTTACTGAAGGCCGAGATAACGACCAAGTCCAGCGTAACCTTGGCTGAAGCGAAGGCCTTCTACCTGAAGAACCCCAAGCGTTTTCAATTGCCGGATTCTTACACCCTGCAGACCATTACTGTGATGCCGCCCAGTTCGGCAAATCCCAAACAAGCGCCTGCACCGCCCACAGCCGAGCAGTTGAAGCAGATGAAAACGCGGGCTGACGAAGCACTGCAGCAGGCAAAAGCTGCCAAGACGGACGAAGAGTTCGGGCTTGTCGCGGAAAAGATCTCCGAAGACGACTACCGGGTGATGATGGGAAAACACCGTCCCATGCAGGCGGCTCAGTTGCCTCCCGAGATCCTCAAGGCCGCCTCTCAAATGCAGCCCGGTCAAATCAGCGGGCTGATTCAGGCAGAGGGAGCCTACACCATCATTCGCTTGAATGGCTTTACCCCGGCCAGAATGCAAAGATTCGCTGAAGTCTCTAGCTCTCTTCGGACACAGATGCAGCGCAGCAAAGCGGAGCAGTTACGTCAGGACCTCGATAAGAGACTGAGAAAGAACGCAGATATCGAACAGCTCTGACGTACGAAAAGGACGACTTCAGCCGGAAGCCTTAAGCGCATGATTCACTGGATCCATCTTCGGTTGCCCGTACTGTCTCTGGCAGCATTCCTCTGCTGCGCGCTCAAGACCGCCGGACAGGTGCAGGTGGGCGATGAAGTTCAGCTCGGTCTGGATGGAAATCTCAGTGCCGCCTATGCCGGGAGCTATACCAACGAGGGGCCGTCCAGCCACGGAATGCTCTTCGGCGGCAACGGCAATCTGAACGGTTCTTTTTACAGCCCTCAGTTTCTGTCGTTTACAATTTCGCCCTTTTACAATCAATCGCGGAACAGCTCCAGCTTCAGTTCCATTAACGACAGCACCGGACTAACTGCCCGGGCCAACGTCTTCGGAGGCAGCCAGTTTCCCGGTTACATCAGCTACAGTCGTATCTACAACAACGAATCCGATTATTTGATTCCCGGCATTACCAATTTCAAAACCAACGGGAATAATGAGACGCTGGGAGTTGGCTGGTCCCTGAACTTCAAGAATCTTCCATCCTTCACCGTAGGCTACCAGCAGGGTAACAGCGATAGCACATTGTACGGGACACAAACCGATAGCCTGACCAACTTTCGTTCGGTGTTCGGAAATGCAAATTACCTGATCGATGGATCTCACCTCAGTGGGGGCGTCCACTACTCGAGCGGCACCTCCGAATTTCCTGAGATTGTTCCGGGGCAGCCGCTGGAGAAGACAAGCTCTGACACCATCACATATACCGCCAACGCGTCTCACCCGATGCCGCTGAGCGGAAGCACCTGGATCAACTTTACGCGAAACAGTGCGGGCTATGACTCTGCCGGGTTAAGCAGCTCGCAGACCGCGGACATTCTGTCTGGAGGAGTGACTCTGAAACCGACCAGCCAACTGTCCACCCAAATAAGCGCTGACTACAACGATAGTCTCGCCGGAACGCTATACCAGTTGGCGGGCAACTCCGGTGTTTTAGCTCCGGTCTCGATTCCGGCGGGAAGCTCACACTCCTGGGGGTTGGTCGGTCAAGCTCAATACACAGTTGCCAAAGGCCTCTACGTTGCGGGTGGCGTTTCACACCGGGAGCAGCTGTTTCTGGGCGTGTCTTACGATTCGACCTCTTATAGCGGGTCGGTGAATTACGGCCATCGCTTCTTGGGAGGGCAGTTCTCGACTGGAGCGACTGTGACCCACAGCTCGCTCAGTAATACCGACGAGTCCCAGCTTGGATTGCTGACTAACGCGACATATATCCGGCAGATCGGTGGATGGAATGTAAGCGGATCGCTCAATTATTCCCAGAATGTGCAGACGCTTGTGGTGGCTTTCACGACCTCCGGTTACGGTTACTCCACCTCCGTGAGTCGCCGCCTGGGGCGGCTGAACTGGAGCGGATCCGCCGCCGGCTCCAAGACTCTTCTTACGCAACCGAGCGGTACCAGCAATTTTATGCAGAACTATTCGACCGGCCTCTCCGGCCGCTGGCTAGGCGCGACCGTAGGATATTCAAAATCCAGCGGAACAGGTCTGTTTACAGGTTCGGGAATCAGCAACCTGCCAGTGGGAGTCCCCGTTCAGTTTCTTCCAACTGCCGTGCTCTTCGCAGGCACAACGTACTCTGCGGGACTGGGAAGCACTCCGATCGGCGGCCTTACCGTCAACGCTAACTATCTCCGGGCCGAAAACACGACTGCCAACGGTGTTCTCTCTTCCAGCAATCGGACCGACCAGGCCAACGCGTATTTAATCTACAAATTCCGCAAAATCTATTTTAATGCGGGTTACAGCCGGCTGTTGCAAGGATTCAGCGCCAGTGGGCTTCCGCCAACCCTGGCGTCGAGTTACTATTTCGGGATATCCCGATGGTTCAAGTTCTTCTAACCGTGGCTGGGCGAACTGCCCATGCAAGGGGTCCTTTCCTTCTGATCGTTCTCCTTTTCCTCTCATGGTGTTCATCTCCCGCCGCTTTTCCAAAGGACAAAAAAGCGCATGAGGTGACTGTCCCGGTGTTGCTTCTGGATGGCGGGCGCAAGCTGGTGTTCGAGGGCACCTTCAGCATGGAGCAGCAAGCCAAGCCTAGGCGCGGCTTTTTTAAAAAAATGCTGGATGTGGTTGCCGGCGAGCCGCAATTTCGCGTGCTGGTCCGGCCGTTCAGCGTGGTGACGGATTCGCGGGAGCGCATCATCGTCACCGATCCCGGGGCGGGCGGCGTTCACATCTTCGATTTCAAGCAAAAGAAATACCACTTCATCTCCCGCAGAGACAAAACTCACGATCCGATGTTGTCGCCGCAATTCGTGGCCGTGGACGACCATGACAACATCTACGTGACCGATTCGGAAGCGGGAACGGTCTTCGTCTTTGAGCCCGGTGGAAAGCTCAGCCGCGTGATCGGCAGCCTGAAACACGGCGAAGGTCGGTTCAAACGGCCTACCGGAATCGCAGTAGATTCGGCCGCTCAGAAGATCTACGTTACCGATACGCTGCGGCACCAGATTTTCATGATGGACATGCAGGGCGAGGTGCTCCAGCGCATCGGCAAGAACGGATCGGGAGACGGTGAGTTCAATTTCCCCACCGAACTGCGGCTCGAGGGGCCGAACCTGGCCGTGGTTGATGCCTTGAATTTCCGCGTCCAGGTTCTGGACCGCTCAGGGGCCTTTCAATATGCCATCGGCAAACTCGGTGAAGGTCAGGGAGAGATGTTCCGCCCCAAGGGAGTCGGCATTGATTCCGAGGGCCATCTCTATGTTGTCGAGGGCCAATCGGGGATGGTGCAGGTGTTCGACCGCACCGGACAGTTGTTGTATTACTTCGGAAAAAAGGGCATGGGATTTGGCGACTTCCAGCTGCCAACCGACCTGTTCATCGACCGCTCCGACAGGGTGTATGTGGTCGACTCGTACAACCGGCGGGTACAGATGTTCCGCTATTTCCCTCTGCAAAAGCAGGCCGCGAAGGGGGATAAATGAAAGGCCTGCTGCTCATCACGGCAATACTACTGGCAGCCACGACCATGGCCGCCCAGCAGATCACCGGAGACGTTCTCGGTTCACACGATCTCGGGCCGGGCGGAACTTCTTCTGTAAGAGGTGGATTGAGTGGTCCCTGCCTTTATTGCCACGCCCCACACTCCGGAGTCGGAGGTCTCACCCCGCTCTGGAACCAGACCCTAACCACGCAAACTTATACAACCTACCAAAGCACAACTTTTCATGAATCCGGAACACCACACTTGATGCTGGGCACTGACAGCAATCTTTGTCTCAGTTGTCACGACGGAAGCGTGGCCCCGGGGCAGACCGTCGCCTACGGAAGGTTTGCTATGACCGGAAGCATGAAAGCCGGAGACAATTTCGGGACCGACTTGTCCAGTTCGCATCCGTTCAGTCTCGTACTCCCCATTAAAGATTCACCCGATCTGGTGGCTCCTCTTGCTGCCCAGGGAGTGACGGTCGATCCCACCCACCGTGTCAAGCTGGTGAACGGCAACGTCGAATGCACTTCGTGCCATAACCCCCACGTGGAAGCCACGGACATGATTGTGGGCAATTTCCTGGTGCGGGATGGATCCAGTGGACAACTGTGTTTGTCGTGCCACGAACCAGGCAACCGGATCGTGAATGGCCAGTCGAACTATCTTTCAGGATGGACCAACAGCATACATGCCACCGCGGCCAACAAGACCACGAACCAACCCTCCGCGATGGTTGGGGGATATCCAACTGTCTCACAGAATGGCTGCATCTCGTGCCATGCCGTACACAATGCCCCCGGAGCAGCGCGATTGCTTCGGGCTAAGAATGAGAATGATTGTGCTTCCTGCCATAGCGGTGGAACGAATCTTTCACCGATGACGTTGAACGTGTTTGCAGAATTTGCAAAGGCCGGTCATCCTTTCTCGACGGCCACCAGTTCGCACGACGCTAATGAAAGCACACTGTTGAACCAGAATCGGCATGCCACTTGCGTCGATTGCCACAACCCGCACTCGGCCAACCAGGTCACGGCATTTCTATCGCCTCCGGGGATCCGGCCGTCACAAGGCGGCGTGGAAGGGATCAGCGCCACCGACGGTATTACCGTCCTCAATCCCGCGGTCAATCAGTACGAGAACTGCCTGCGCTGCCACGGAACCAGCACCGGCAAGGCCGCGCTTCCGGCCACTTTTGGCTATTTGCCGGTCTGGGCGGTCTCGTTCGGCGATCCGTTAAACATCATTCCCCAGTTTGCTCTTCTTGCCAGCTCCAGTCATCCCGTAACCCACGATCGAACCAGCGCTCTTGCTCAGCCCAGCCTGCGGGCGTTCATGGTGAATCTTGACGGGGCAACGCCGGGCCGAGTCATGGGCACACGCATTCTTTGCACCGATTGCCACAACAGCGATGACAATCGCGAGTTCGGCGGCATCGGGCCGAACGGACCTCATGGCTCAAGGTGGACTCACATTCTGGAGCGGCGCTATGAATTCAGCCAGACCTCGGCGCCGGGGCAGATGATCAACAACCTCTTTCCCAGCCCGGACCTCAGCGTAAACGGCCCCTACAGTCTCTGCGGCAAGTGCCATGACCTGAATAATGTGGTCGCCAACACCAGCTTCACCGAGCATGCGCGCCACATCAATGACGGCTTCTCATGCTCCACTTGCCACACGGCTCACGGGATGGGCAGCATCAACGGCAGCATTTCCGGCGAGCGGCTGGTGAACTTTGACATCAACGTGGTCGCGCCTAACGGCAGCATTCCGATTTCCTATTCACGAGCGACGAATTCCTGCAGTTTGACCTGTCACGGTCATCCGCATGCGCTTCTCGGCGGCGCCAACGCTGTCAAAAGGTAAGCATTTATCGAAAGCTGATTTTCAGGAATGGCCTGTTTATCCGCTACCAGCGCGCGCCCGCGGTTCCGGTCAAGATGCGAAGACCGTAGTAGGGAACGGCTGAACGGTGCGGTTGGTTCACGGACACCTTCGCTCCCGGTTCGGGAGTCGCAACCGCAATGCCGAACAACCGCCACTGGCCGTTGACCACTTCAAACATCAAATCAAAGTTAATCTGCATTGGCCGCGTGGGGAAAAAGCCGGTTAGATGCAGTCTCCCGTTCGCGTCTAGTGCAGGAGCCGAATTGAAGGTGGGGGTGAGAAGTGCGGCCGCGAAGAGATCGAAGTTACGACGCCGCAAATCGGCAAAAATCTGGCCCAGATCCGCGGCACTATTCTTGGCCTGAAATTCCGGAGAAGCCAGGTCGCGCAGGACCGTGTAGTTGCCCGAACGATTAGCATCATTCAACGTGAGCAGGGTCGCCCGCACCAGGTACAAGGCCTGCTCCTGACTGGGGACGTACGGTCCGCCGGGTTTAGCCGTGGGGTTGGCGCCCGGCGCGGGCGTCGCTTCGCGGGACGCCACCGGGGGAGCACTCTTTGCGGGTGGACTCGATTGCGACGATATTCCTTGCGCAAACACCCCAGCGGTCGCCCCCAGGATCAACACGATGGTCAACCAGCGAACAGGGGCCATTGTCTCTCGCGATTGCGGTTTGCTGCTGATCATGGTTTATGTCCCGAAGTTTACCATTGATAGCTCAAGCCGGCCCGGCCTGCGGACATGTTCTCGCGAAGGCCGTAGGCAAACGCGGCGTTAAACTGCACGTCGCGCGAAATACGCATCGCGCCGCTCAAAGCCGTGCCGTTGGTGCCCTGGAAGGTGCCCCAGTTGGCGGACAGAGCGAATTTCTTGCCCGGCATCAGTGTAGGCGCCGCCGACATGGCAAAAGCCATCGCTGTACCGGTGTAGGCCTTGGCGATTTGGCGGCTCAGCTGATTCAAACGCGAGTTGAATGCGCCATTCGGATCGAAGCCTCCGTTGCCGCCGATGCCCTCAAAAGCTGTTGCAGCGCTGGTTGAAGGCGCGCCGCCGACCGCGAGATTGCCGAAAGCATCGCTGGTAACCACGCGCGTGGTGCCCGATTGTGCGGCTTTGCTGGCATTGGATGTGACACCGGGGAGGGTGTACGTGTTGCTCGCCGTCCCGATGACAACTTGATTGGCGCGAGTCACCACGGCTCCACCGCCAAACGCCGCAGAGTTCACGAAATCGGCATGAGAGCCTTCGCCGTACGCTGACGAGTTTGTCCCCTTGGCTGACGAACCGGCGCCTACAGCGGTGTTTTTGGTTCCGGTCCCGGTGGCGTTCGCCTGATCACCGATGGCCACATTCTCACTGGTGCTGCCGCTGGCATTCGCCTGGAATCCCTCGGCGACATTGCCACTGCTGCTCCCGCTGGCATTGGCAGCCCAACCCATGGCGACGTTCGCGCTGTTGCCGCCGCTGGCATTGGCGATGAATCCAGTGGCGACGTTCGCGCTGTTGGTCCCCGAAGCGTTGGCCGAGTCGCCCGAAGCAACGTTGGCTGCACTGTCGCCATGAGCATCGGCGTTGGCGCCA
>Ga0209580_10000155_pt1 | contig 47519 bp, 45 predicted proteins | sample Coa_R1_5_FD_187153 | JGI IMG/M metagenome (GOLD analysis project Ga0209580, IMG submission 187153) | Surface soil microbial communities from Centralia Pennsylvania, which are recovering from an underground coalmine fire - Coalmine... | ecosystem: Environmental > Terrestrial > Soil >... | reverse complement strand
AAGTTGTTCGCTCACTGGCAGATGGGGGTGCGGCGTGGCTCCGTGATGGGAGCTGTATGAGTCGAGAGGCTCACGTACAGTTCTGCGAGAGCCTCGGGGTGTGATTCCCCGGGGCTACTCACCTCAGATTGTAGATTTCAGATTGCAGATTGGAGCGGTGCTTCAGTCTGGAATCTGCTGTTTTCAATCTGAAATCTCCAATCTGAAATCTGCAATCGCCGCGGTGGTAGACTCCGGCCATGACGGATGCTGCAAGGCCGGCGCTGTATCTGGTGGCGACGCCGATTGGGAATCTGGAGGACATCACGCTGCGGGCGCTGCGGGTGCTGAAGGAAGTGGACGTGATCGCGTGCGAGGATACGCGGCAGACGCAGAAACTGCTCAACCATTATGCGATTGCGACGCGGACGACGAGTTATCACGAGCACAACGAGATGACGAAGTCGGCGGAACTGGTGAAGGAGATACAGGAGGGCACGAGCGTGGCGCTGGTGACCGACGCGGGCATGCCGGGGATTTCCGACCCGGGATACCGGCTGATCACGCTGGCGATCCGGCATCATGTGCCGGTGGTGCCGGTGCCGGGGGCGTCGGCTTTTCTGGCGGCGTTGGTGGCGAGCGGGCTGCCCACGGATTCGTTTCGCTTCAGCGGATTCCTCCCGGCAAAGCGTGGGGAACGGCGCACGCTGCTGGAGACGATGAAGAGCTCTCCACGAACGCAGGTGTTTTATGAGGCGCCGCACCGGATCGTGGAGACGCTGGAGGATGTGGTCGAGGTGCTTGGTGGATCGAGACATGTCGTGGTGGCGCGCGAGGTGACGAAGATTCACGAAGAGTTTCTGCGCGGGTGGGCCAGTGAAGTGCTGAAGACGCTGAAGGCGCGAGAGACGGTGAAGGGTGAGATCACGCTGCTGATCGGAAAGGCGGAGGAGGGCGAAGCTCGTGTGGAGACGGGCGCTCCCGCCCGTCCTTCGGTCCGGCAGCGTGTGGAGCAGATCATGGCCGCGGAGAAGATCGACGAGAAGGCGGCGCTGAAGAAGGTGGCGAAGGAGCGGGGCGTGTCGAAGAGCGAGGCGTATCGCGAGTGGCAGCGGGGAAAGTGAACGATTGTGAAGAATTCGCCTAAAGCTGTGCTGCTTCCTTCGATAAGCGGGACGCTTCTTCACTCTGTCCCATTGCAGTTTTAGCTTGGCATACTCCAGAAGAATATTCTTCAGTCGAGCCGAGTAGTTGTCTTTCATGTCTGGCAGATCTGCGATTGCTGCCTTGAAGATCGTGACTGCCTGCGAGTAATGGGTATCTGACTGAGAAAGATTGCCAATGGCAGCATAGGCGCGCGCAAGGCTCGCATTCTCCGAGGCGAAATCGGCATCCCGATCGCTGTTTTTATAGGTCTCTCTGATCTCGACAGCTTTCTCGTAAAGCGGTACCGATTCTGCATATCTGTGCTGCAGGAAAAGGGCATGACCGAGAAAGACATCGGCGTCACTTCTCTCCAGAACCCTGTTCTCAGGAAGCTGGTCTGAGATCGTAAGCGTTTCCTTGCATTTAGATTCCGCTTCTGCCCCTTTTCCCTGCTTGACCAGGTCATAGCAACCCCGGAACGCAGGATAGTAGTCTTGAATCGCTTTTTCCTGAGACTTCGAGTATTTGGGGCTGTCGAACTTTCAGTCAACCCGCGTTATGACCGACCAAGGCTTCCCGTCTTTCAGGAAAGCAATGTACTCCCACTTCTTAACAGCTTCAATTAGGGCCGGTGCCAGCATCGGATGACCACTTACGAGTGTGACTGAGGCGACTCTTCCGGTTTCATTGGTGACGATGTCGACAACGACGCTGCCGCCGACGCCGATTGCCTTCGCCAACGGAGGCGTCGTCGGATCAACTCTTGCTTTCAGATTGCGAGCCGCAATGTCTGGCTCGACGCGATCGGGTTTATCTTCCGCCAGTACAAGGCAGCTAGCCGCAAGCGCAGCGCATATGGCGAATTTCGGTTTTCGTAAAATCATTGTCAAAATCGATTCGATTGGAGATTCAAGGCGATCGAGCGGCGCTCGACGGACAGCCGAAGGCGGCTGTCCCCACATGAACACCTATTTTCCTGCTAATTCCTTCTTTACCAGATCGCTGACTACCTTCCCATCCACGCGCATGCCGGCTGCGTTGAACTTTGCCATGGCGTTCTTCATGACCGTGCCCATGTCTTTCATGGTGGGAGCACCCATCTCTGCGATCGTGGCTTTGACTCCGGCGGTGATGTCGGCTTCACTCGCCGCTTTGGGCAAGTAACTCTCGATTACAACGATCTCGGCGGCTTCTTTGTCGGCCATCTCCTGGCGTCCGCCTTTGGAGAATTGCTCGATCGAATCTTTGCGCTGCTTGATCAGCGTGGCAAGCACTGCGTGGGACTCCTTGTCGTCGAGCGCGGACATCTTTTCGACGGTCTTGAGTTGCAGGGCGCTCTTCACCATGCGGAGCGTGGAGAGGCGGGCTTCTTCTTTCGCCTTCATGGCGGTGACGATGTCTTTTTGAATCTGATCGACTAGGGGCATGCGCAAATTATATCGACTGTATTGCCAGTAGGTGTAGGAGTCCGCCCGAAATTGCTCCAGGGCGCTGGCGCTTGCAAAAACTCGTTTCGGCACAACATGAGCGTTTGATCCCTCAATAACGAAGAAAAAACAGCGCTCATCCTCCGCTATGTCCGTGATTCCATCCCAATAGCTCAAGAGCTCAAATTTGGGATAACGCCCGAAAACTCCTTCGGGGCCGATCTTCTTGGTGCGTTCGCCGAGGGAGCTTTCCCGCACTCTCCGAATTCGTCGTCTCTTCAACCAGTGCAGCAGCATGATGCAAAACGCCGCCAGAAAAACGCCGAAACCGATTGCAAAAGCGGTTGGCATGTTCGAGAGCAGAAAGAGCACAACATAACCCGCCAGCAGCGCGCCAAACCGTCGCAGGTTTCGCCGCAAGTACACTTTGCGATTACGCTTGGCCCAGAAATCGATGTAGTGCGAGTAATCGTCGCGCGTGAACGTGAAAGTCACTTCCATTCGAGCATTCTAGACGGGCGACGTGCTGAGCAAGCGCCGGTGGGTTGAGAAGATGTGTTCCTCACACATCGTGACCACAATCACATGAAAAACCGACAGAGGCCCTGAATTGCACTCGCCAAAGCATGATTGGGACGCACGGTTTCCTATAAACTAGAAGACTATTCCTACATCCAAGGACTCCGCTTATGTTGCATAAGAATCGTCTTTTTACTCCCGGGCCGACGCCGCTGTTGCCGGCGGCGCAGACGGCTATGGCTTCATTTACCGCGCATCATCGCACCGCCGATTTCAAGGCGCTATTTCAGCGAGTGCTCGCCGACATGAAGGAATTCATTGGCACGAAGGATGACGTTCTGGTGCTGGCCTGTTCGGGCACCGGTGTAATGGAGGCCTCCGTTTCGAATCTAACCTCGCCGGGCGACAAAGTGCTGGTGCTGACCGCGGGAAAGTTCGGTGAGCGCTGGACGGGGTTGGCGAAGGCTTTCGGCTGCAATGTGGACGTACTGAGCGTCCCCTATGGGGAGACCTTTTCGCTGGAGAGCATTCGCGCCCGCGTGACGCCGGATGTGCGTGCCGTGTTCGTGCAGGCGACGGAGAGTTCGACCGGGGCGCGCCATGATGTGCACGGGATCGCGAACATTGTGCGGGCTCAAGGGGACGACGCATTGCTGGTTGTGGATGCCATCACAGGGCTGGGTACGACGCACCTTGATGTCGATGGCTGGGGCGTGGATGTGATCATCGGCGGATCGCAGAAGGCGTTGATGATGCCCCCCGGGCTGGCGTACTGCGCGGTCAGCGAGCGGGCATGGAAGCGGATGGATTCAACGACTTCGCCGCGCTTCTATTTCGATCTGCGCAAAGAGCGGAAGTCGGCGGCAAAGGGAGAGACGGCTTATACGCCGGCGACATCATTGTTCGCGGCTCTGGGGGCGGCGCTCGAATTCGTGCGCGGCATGGGCAAGGGTGATCTCGCAAAAGGCCGCGAGGAACTGGTCAACAACTCAGAGCTATGTGCCGAGATGACTCGCGCCGGAGCAAAAGCGCTCGGGTTGAAGCTGTACGCCTCGGCGCCAGCGGCAGCTCTTACTGCGATCTCCGCCCCCGATGGACTGGATTCGGGAAAGATCGTGAAAGAGTTCCGGGAATCCTTCGACGCCGTGGTGGCGAACGGACAGGGCGAGATGAAAGGCAAGCTGTTCCGGATCGCGCACATCGGGTACTACGATTATCTCGACACGATCGGCATCCTGGGCGCACTCGAGCATGTGCTGGCCCGGGTCACCGACAAGAGCGTCGAATATGGCGCGTCTGTGCGAGCGGCACAGCAGGTGTACGCCCGCAGTCACGACGCGGCGCTGGCTTAGTTGATCGTAAATGGCATCGCGGCCGAGGTTTGAGCAGGTGTTCCGCCACCGTAAATGCCACCACTGCTTGTCGCCGGGTTGGTAACCGTGATCTGGACGGTTGCGGCAGTCGCGACTGCCGACGCCGGGACCGAGATGCTGAGTTGACCGGACATGCCGGCGGTCGTCGTCTGGGCAGCTCCGTTCCAATTAACGGTGGCTTTCGAGGCGAAATTGGTACCGGTCACAGTCAGCGTGAATGCGGGGCCTCCGGCAGTCGCGCTCGTGGGATTGAGATTCGAGATGGCGGGCATGTTGCTGGCCCCTGTGCCGGACGGCTTGGAGTAGCCGCAGGCAAGGGTAATGGCGATCAATGTCCCTAGCAAAATCGTGTTGACGGTTTTCATGGAGTTCTCCCAAGGGCGAGGGCCCGTTGGGACAAGAGTTTAAAAAACGAGCGTGGCGGGATTGTCAGCAGGGTGTCATTTTCCCGTCAATGTTATGTCAGTCGCATTTTCTCCAATAGCCTCATATACATACAAAGGAACGTACTCTTGAAAATCATTGTGGCGGAAAAGATCTCGTCCTCAGCAGTAGCGCAGTTACAGGAGCCGGGATGGACGGTGCTGACCGCAGACCAACTGGACGGCAAGCTCGCTGAACATCTTGAGTCTGCTGATGCCCTGATCGTGCGCTCCGCGGTCCAGGCCGACGCCAAGCTGCTGGCGCATGCGAACAGGTTGCGGGTGATCGGCCGGGCTGGCGTTGGAGTCGACAACATCGATCTGGAAGCCGCCACGCACAAAGGCATCGCGGTGATGAATACGCCGGGTGCCAATGCAGTCGCCGTCGCGGAGCAGACGATTGGGATGATGTTGGCCATGGCTCGTCACCTGTGCCGTGCGGATGCATTGATGCATGCCGGCAAATGGGAGAAGAAATCTCTGCAGGGCACCGAGCTGCGCGGGAAGACTCTGGGAGTGGTCGGGCTGGGACGGATCGGGATGGAAGTAGCGCGGCGGGCGCGCGCGTTTGGGATGGATCTGATCGGGCACGATCCGTTCGTTTCCGTGTCGGTGGCGAAGGAGCAGGGGATCCGGCTGGCTGAGCTCGATGAAGTGTACGCGGCGGCAGACTACATTACGCTGCACGTCGGGTTGACACCGCAGACGAACGGGATGATCAACCAGGCCTCGATTGCGAAGATGAAGAAAGGGGTCCGGCTGGTGAACTGTGCGCGCGGGGAGTTGGTGAACGAGGCTGATCTGGCGGCTGCGCTGAAGGATGGGCGCGTCGGAGCGGCGGCGATCGATGTGTTTGTTGAGGAGCCCCCGAAAAACTCACCTTTGCTGGCGCTGGAGAATGTCATTCTGACACCGCACATCGGCGGTTCGACCCACGAAGCCCAGGAAGCTGTCGGCGTACAAATCGCGCGGCAGGTGAAGGAATATCTGAAGCATGGCGTGATCCAGAATGCGGTCAATGTGCCTTCCGTCTCCGCCGAGGAATATGCGGTGATGCAGCCGTACATCATTTTGGCCGAGCGGATGGGCGCGTTCCTGGCGCAGGTTTCTGAAGGATCGCTGGAGGAGATTTCGATTCGTTATAGCGGACACATCGCCGAGTGGAAGACGGAGTTGATCCGCAATGGGGCGATCAAGGGCATCCTGAACCAGGCGCTCGAGGAGAAGGCGAATCTGGTGAATGCCGCGACCATTGCGGATGAGCGCGGGTTGCGCGTATTGGAGTCGCACAAGGCGAAGGCATCGACGGGCGGGGCCGGCAGCGTGCTCTCGATTTTTCTGAAAACCTCGACCGAAGAGCACATGGTTAAAGGCGCGGTGCTGCATGGAGATGCGCCGCGGCTGCTGCATGTAGATGGCATCGACGTGGAAGCCCCGCTGGAGCGCAACCTGATTTACATGCGCAACCGCGATGTGCCGGGTGTCATCGGGAAAGTGGGGACGATTCTGGGCGAAGAGTCGATCAACATTGCGGACTTCTCGCTGGGGCGGCGTAGCGGAGAACAGACTTCCGATCAGCCGCGGGAAGCGATTGCGGTCGTACACGTGGATGGCGCTGTGTCGGATGTCGTGTTGACACGGCTACGCGGAATTCCGGCGGTGCAGAGGGCGAAGGGAGTGCGGCTGTTCTAGAGCGATTTCAGATTGTCGATTTTAGACCTCAGATTGAATGCGCCGAAGTCTTGCGCCGCCCGCTGACCAAGACTTCAAAATTCGCAAATCTGCAATCTAAACTCTGAAATCTCAGGACTCCGATTCGTCTCGGCGGAGCTTGCGGCTTTCCGCCAGCAGTGACATCGAGTGCATCAGGTTCTGCAGGGTAACGATGCCCACCAACCGCTGGTCTTCGACCACGGGGATGATGCTGGAATTGCGCGCCGTGAGCTTGCGGAACGCCGTCCCAAGGGAGTCCTGGCGCACCGAGACCTCGAATATCTTGCTCATCACGGCCTGTACATAGCCATTGCCTTCCGCACGGAGCGCTTCGAGAATGCGCTGGCGCGAGATCACTCCCACCATGTCGCTGCCGCGCACGACGGGGAAATCGTCTTGCAAGGAGTGGACCGCTTTCTCCAACGCATCTTCCAGTGTGTCGGCCGGTGAAAGCGTGGCGAAGTCCGTGAGCATCACTTCTTCGAGCCGGACGTTATCGAGCACAGACTGGAACACGAGCGCGCGTTCTTCGAGTTGCGCCGCAGAAAATACAATCACGCCTACCATCGTCAACCACTGATCCGTGAACAGGCCGCCGAAGATCATGACCATTGAGATCGCGCTGCTGATCGCAACGGCGCGGCGCGTGGCGGAGGGAGTATCCATGGTGCGAGTGAAATAGAGACGCACAAGACGTCCGCCATCGAGCGGGTAGGCAGGGATAAGATTCAGGATACCCAGACAGAGGTTCACCCCTACGATGCTGCGCGGTAGGTTCTCGCCGTAGAAGAGGGGCCACTTCCACAACTCAATGCTGCGGTTTGCGCTCGCGATGGCCGCGGCAGCAAGGCCTGCCAAGGCCAGATTCACCAAGGGTCCGATGAGCGCAATTCGCACTTCGCGCTTCCACATCAATGCGGATGGTTGCTTTTCGACTCGCGACTCGTCATATAGAGCGACACCGGTCAGCGGCAACAAAATGACCGCCTTGGGGATCAGTCCAAAACGGCGCGCAGCCAGCATGTGTCCGAACTCGTGGGCAGCGACGCAAGCGAGGATGATACCGACTAATGCCATGTCGCGAGCTCCATTCGCTTTCTGCTGGCGGGTCGCATAGTCGGTCCAATAGATGAAAACGGGCAAGATAAGAAACGTGAGGTGAATGCGGATGTCCACCCCAAACATACGTCCAACGGAAACCGACCAGCTTCGCATAGGCCTCGCTACTCTTATTTTACATGCTTGGATATATTGACTGCGGCAGCCAAGAGTGCAGACCATGCGAGTGATTGCGGGAAAATACCGAAGCCGGCCACTGCGATCGCTGCGCGGCATGGACATACGTCCGACCTCGGACCGCCTGCGCGAAACCCTGTTCAATGTGCTGACTGCGGGAAATCCCGAGGCGCTGGTGGGAAGTGTGTGGCTGGATCTTTTCGCCGGAACCGGCGCGGTGGGCATCGAGGCGTTGAGCCGAGGTGCGAAAGAAGTCTATTTCGTGGAACATTCGGGCACCGCCGCGGAGGCAATCCGGAAAAATCTTCACAGCTTGGAAATCGTTGAGGGTTTCAAAATTGTGCAGCAGGAAGTTGTGCAAGCTTTTTGGGGCATGGAACGGGATCGCGTGGCAGCAGATGTTGTGTTTATCGATCCGCCATATCGGATGAAAGACGCTTATACGCGAACGCTAGGAGCGCTGGCGGAATCATCACTCCTCTGGGCCATGTCGGTGGTGATTGCTGAGCACGAGAAGAAATTCGATCCCGGGCAGGAATTTGGTGCGCTGCGGAGATTCCGGCGGTTTATACAGGGGAGCACAGCACTCAGCTTCTATCGGTTGGGTGGCAGCGGAGACGTGAGGGTGTGAACTGATTCCGCGGGGCTTCGCCAGTGCGGGACAGCCGAGGCAGCTGTGTCTACATGATCAGTTCGTCGGCTTTGCGAACGATGGGATGCTGCATCTCCTGGAGTTCGTTCTTCACCATGTTCAGGCCGGCCACGCATCCTTCGAAATTCCGCGAGAGGTTGGCAAAAAGCGGCGCGACCTTCGCGTATTCGAAGTGCTCGAACTTGGAGACGATGTAGTAGCTCTCTTTACCGGCTTTCATCCAATCGACAAAATTCTCAAGGCGCTGGCGGCGAAGGCGAAAATGATTAATGCTCTCGGGAAACATTCCGGCGAAAAACAGTGTGTAGTCGCCGATGTGCTTGCGTACCTGGCGCTCGCGATCAAATGAGGGAGCCGGGCCGTAGACCGGATCGGATTCGAGCAGCATCTCTCCGACGTCGCTGAGAGGACGATTGAACGCGTTGTGAACCTTAAAGAGTTGCTCGGCGTCGCAGAACTCCGCCAGCAGATGAGAGACGTACCCCACAACTTGCGGATCGCGGATGCCGATCTCCTCCGCATAATGACGTCCCACCAGGTCCTGAAACAAGTCCTGCAACGGATGCGATTCGGGTATCATCTAGGCCCTCCTGAACTCCGCGCCAAGCACGGAATTTCAGACATCTTGCGACACTACATAACTCAGTTTGTTGTTTAAGCGCAAGTGACTTTTGTTTATCCGTACCATTGATTTCTCGAATGAGTTAGAAGCGAGCGCGGCTGAATCGAGTTGTGCATTTGGAACATCAGAAAGAATGTGCGGCGCGCATCATTTCTGCGCGAAATCTCCTGTAGTTTGCTGGCACTTGAAGACGACGGCTGCCAATCGTCGCCTGAACCTAGGTTCGAAATACAAGATTAGCGATCCACGGAGAAAATGCATGGCAAGGCAGAACATAGCGAGCGGCGTCAAATGGGAGCCCATCGTAGGTTACTCTCGTGCGGTGAAAGTGGGTTCAACCGTGCACGTATCGGGTACAACCGCCACCGGTGCCGACGGAAAGATCGTCGGCATTGGGGATGTGTATGCGCAGACGGTGCAGACCCTTAAGAACATCGAAAGTGCGCTGGGCAAAGCCGGAGCCGGCATGAAGGACGTGGTACGCACGCGCATCTACGTAGTCAACATTGCGGAGTGGGAAAAGGTCGGCAAGGCACACGGGGAATTCTTCCGTGATATTCGTCCAGCAACGTCGATGGTCCAGGTAGCGGCACTCATCTCGCCCGAGATTCTGGTGGAGATCGAAGCCGACGCTTTCGTCGGATAAGGCGTCAGGGCAGCGGCTTCGACATGTTCACAAAATGGCAAGGCAGCTTGGTGTCCAGGTCGGAGGGAAAAGGCTCGGTACCGGTTTCAACGTAGCCGCGGCGTTGGTAGAAAGCGTAATTATCCTTGCGAAGGTCGATGATTCGGAGGTCCATGAAACGACATCCGGTCCGGACACAATGCAACTCGGCCTCGCGCATGAGCATGGAGCCGACGCCTGCTTTCTGCCGCGTGGGGTCAACGGACAGCAGGCCCAGATAGGCTCGTTCACCCCTAGGCTCCAGATAGACGCAGCCAGCGAGCGCACCTTCGTCATCGGCGACGAGGAACTCTCCTTTCGCCAACAACGACTGAACCACTTCAAGATCGACGCGATCACGGTCGATAATGAAGCTCTCAGCCTTGCGGAAAGCCGCGTTGATCAAGTCCATAAGCCCTTCGGCATCCCCATTTCCAGCAATACGTAATTGCACAGCATTGACCTCCGGTTGCGATCGCCGGCCAGGTCCGGCACTTCTTGGAGTAGAATCCCTCCGCGATTATCAGACGAAATCCGTCGTAAGACCAGTCGGCGACATCGCGCCTGGGGAGGAGCCAGTGAAGAAAATTTCTTATGTCGTGTTTCTCGCATTCGTGATGAATGCGGTTGCTCAGGAGCCAACCGCTCCAACTGCTCCACCGGTCACAGTCATTCGTGCCGGTACGCTGATCGACGGAAAGTCGGACAAGCCGCGGCGCGATCAGCTGATTGTGATTCGCGGCAACCGTATTGAGAGCGTTTCCGATGCGGCGAGCGCGAGGACGCCTGCGGGCGCGACCGTCATCGACCTCTCGCAACAAACGGTTCTTCCGGGTCTGATCGATTCGCACACGCATATCTTTTTGCAGGGAGAGGATCCGGCCAAAGGCGGCTACGACGCCAACATTCTGAATGCCCCTCTCGCGCTACGAGCCGCTCGCGCCACAGTTGCCGCGCGCAGAGCGCTGGAGCAGGGCTTCACCACCTTGCGCGATGTCGAGACCGAAGGCGCGGGCTACGGAGATGTCGGCATCAAGCAGGCGATCAACATGGGTTACATTCCGGGGCCGAGGTTGATCGTCTCGACACGAGCGATCTCGAGCACGGGCGGCTACATGCTCGAAGGCTATGCGCCAGAACTGGAAATACCGAAGGGAGCACAGATCGCCGACGGTCCCGTGGAGGCTCGGAAGGTGGCGCGCGAACAGCTCGATCACGGCGCGGACTGGATCAAGGTCTACATGACGCATCGCTCATGGGTGGGTAAGAACGGTGAACTGGTTGCGCAGCCGACGTTCACGGTCGAGGAGTTGCGCGCCATCGTCGACGAAACTCATAGTTGGGGTAAGAAGGTCGCGTGTCACGCCTACGTCGGCATCGGCCTGCATCGCGCGCTCGACGGCGGCTGCGATTCCATCGAGCACGGCTTGGATCTCGACGAAGCGGCCATCGCACAGATGCTCAAGCAGGGGACCTGGTACGTGCCCACGTTGAGCGTCTATTACACCGATTGGGCGCCGGCCGATACGCCTGATGGAAAGCGCGACCGCCTGCGAGCGTCGGTGCACGAAGTATCGTTCAAGAAGGCGCTGAAGTCGGGTGTGAAGATCGTATTCGGCACCGACATGGGAGGCATCCCCTGGACGGAGCCGATCGCACAAGAGTTCTCCCGAATGGTGGAGTTCGGCATGCAGCCGATGGATGCTATCCAGAGCGCGACTTTGCGTGCGGCGGTGATGCTCGACCGGGAAGGGGAGATCGGCGTAATCGCACCAGGTGCGTTCGCGGATATCATCGCCGTCCCGGGTGATCCGCTCAAAGACATCAAACAGCTCGGGAATGTGCAATTCGTCATGAAGGATGGGCTGGTGTTTCGAGGCAAGTGAAGACTCACCACAGAGGAGCACAGAGGAAAACGATTCCTACCTGATTTCCCTTGACATCCGCTGGGCGGTGAGCATAATGCGTCAATCCAGTCTCCAGATCTTTCGGATCGAACAGCTGTCGGAGGTGTTTATGAGCGTGCTGGAGCTTTGTGACCGGGAAATCGCGGCAGTGGGGCTTGACGCAACCGTTGCCGACGCCATCAATAAAATGCTCGATCACCACGTTGGGGCGGTGGCGGTGGTCGACAGTGAATATCGGGTGGCAGGAATCTTCACCGAGCGCGATGTGCTTCGCAAGATGTCGCTCAGCCGCCAGGATCCGCAGAACACTTCCGTTCGCGAACTGATGACTACGCCGGTGGAGATGGCCACGCGGGGCACGGGCGCGGGTGAGGCGCTGAGCATTATGCTGGAGCGGCACTTCCGGCACCTGCCTGTGGCCGACGATAACGGGAAGTTGCTGGGAATTCTCTCCATCCGCAACTTGCTGGAGTGGCGCGTCGATGATCTGAGCCACGAACTGGATTCGCTCGAGCAGTACATGACCAATGACGGGCCTGGGGGCTAGAACCATCCTGCGCTCCTATCCGAATCACAACTGATGGCTAATTCTCCCGCCTTATCCAAGACGATGGCCGTTGTGCGCATGGCAACGTCTGTGTTCTTCCTCCTTTTCGGCGAATACAAGGTCGCCGGGCCCGAGTTTGCCCACGGCGGATTTCAGACTTACCTACAGGATTACATTGCAAACAGCGCCGTGGGTTTCTACCGGCCGGTGCTGTCTGGACTTGTGTTGCCCCACGCGGTCTTCTTCGGATACGTCGTCGGAATCGTCGAACTGGCGGTCGGCATTTCCTTGCTGATCGGACTGTGGGTACGTCCAGCCTGCATTCTTGGCGGGCTATTCCTGATAAATATGCTTCTGGCGACCTGGTGGGCACCGGGCCATGGGGTGGCGGTCTGGCGCTATTTCGGTAACGAGCTGGAACATTTTCCGTTGTTGTTACTATTGATCGTCTTTTACGCCGCAGATGCGGGACGCACCTGGGGTCTCGATGGGCTAGTGCGCGCGAATCGCGGTTATCACTGAGAAGATTTTCAAGGAGAAGGGAAACCGGGGATGAGGAAGATCTGCGCGTTTTTAGCGGTTGCGTTGTTGTGTCTCAGTGCGGCGGAAGCTCAAACGCGGCGGGTGGCGGTGCATGCGGGACACGTGCTCGATGTGAAATCGGGCAAGATGCTGGCGGATCAGACAATTCTGATCGAAGACGGAAAGATCATCAGTACCGGGCCGGCGGCGGAGGCTAAGGTTCCTTCCGACGCAGTCCGAATCGAATTGCCGACTGCGACCGTGCTTCCCGGATTGATTGACGTGCACACGCACCTGACCATGGATCCCAAGTTCGGCTACGAGCGGCTGGCAACTTCGGTACCGCGCGAAGCACTAATCGGAGCCAAGAATGCGCGAGCGACGCTCGCGGCAGGGTTCACGACGGTGCGCAACGTCGGAGCACGAGAATATAGTGACGTTGCTCTGCGCGATGCGATCAACGCCGGCGATGTTCCCGGGCCTCGCATGCTGGTAAGCGGACCTGCGCTCAGCATCACGGGCGGACATTGCGACAACAACATGCTGCCCTTCGAATATCACGCCACCAGCGAAGGCGTGGCCGACGGAATCGCGGCGGTGCAGCACAAGGTGCGCGAGAACATCAAGTACGGCGCGGATTTGATCAAAGTGTGCGCGACTGGCGGTGTGCTTTCCCTGGGCGACAATCCGCAGCACTCGCAGTTCACGCTGGAAGAAATGAAAGCGATCGTGGCCGATGCGCACCGCTTGGGGCGCAAAGTGGCGGCGCACGCGCACGGGGCGGAAGGTATTCGGTGGGCAGCTGAGGCAGGCGTCGATTCGATCGAGCACGGGTCGTACATCGACGATGCGGGAATCGAGGTCATGAAGGAGCACGGTACTTATCTGGTGCCCACGCTCTACCTGGGCGATTGGATGATCGACAACGCGGGACTCACGCGCCTGCCTCCGCCTCTATTGGCCAAGGCTCAGGAAGTGATTCCCGCGGCGCGCAAGAACATCGCCCACGCCTTTGCCAGCGGAGTCAAGGTTGCACTCGGCACGGATGCGGCGGTGTATCCGCATGGGATGAATGGCCATGAATTCGGTGTCATGGTAAAGCTAGGGCTCACATCGCTGCAGTCGATTCAGGCCGGGACGGTGAATGCGGCCGACTTGCTGGGTTGGTCGGGCAAAGTCGGGACTCTCGAGCCGGGAGCGTGGGGGGACATCGTTGCCGTGGATGGCGATCCTCTGAAAGATGTCACCACGCTCGAAAGAGTGAAGTTCGTGATGAAGGGCGGCGAAGTGGTGAAGAATGATTATGCAAAATAGCCGTGGGCATCACGAATCAAGCCGAAATTACTAGGGAATGCGCAACAGCAATGCGGCCGCCCGGAGGTTAAAGACTGTTGGGCCGTTTACTGCGCCTGCAGGGAGGCAGGCCGCTCCGAGACGCTTCTCTGTTTGCGAATGTACTTCAGTAGTTCCCAGGTATGGACGGCGCCTCCGATGCACACTCCAATCCACGTGCACACAAGGGTGATCAGACCTGCCACGTTCACGATCGCTACGATCTTGCTGAAGCGGGCATATTGTTCCGAGCTGCGCACACTATCCGCGACCATCACAAACGGGTGCCAATTTCCCTGCACGGTATGACCCGCAGCCTCAATCATGTAATGCACGAGAATCAGCGTCAGGAGCGCTTGAACGAGCTGAGACCATAGTGGGAAGCTTGTCCATCGAGGGCGCCCCAGGATAATGGCTGATCGCAGAATGACTGCCGCGGCGAGCAGGACAGTCGGCACGTAGAAGATGTGCCAGATCGGCCCGAACTTCAAGACCGCGGCGGCGGGGCCGAGAATCAGAAAAGGATGTTGCGGCAGTAGCAGGAGCCACACCAAGCCAAAGACGTTAAACCCCAGTTCGCAGATCGTCTGGAACATAGAGGTCTTGCGTTCGCGCTTTTCAAGCGGCGGCAGGCTGCTCGGATCCCATTTGCAGGCGATGTCGGCGATTGCGTGCGTGCGTTCCAGGATCGCAAATACGAGCGTGACTACTCCCGCTGCGACGAATGCCCCGGACCAGAGATTCCCCAGCGTGACGAGCACAGTGTTGCCCCAGTCGCCGTTCGTGCTGGCCAGCGTCGCCGGACCCACGATGAAGATGAACACCGGAACCAGGATCCATAGCAGCACCATCTTCAGCACAAACTCATAGATCGGATAGAGCGTCGGGCCGATGAGGTGACGCCTTGGCCCGAGACGGCTGGCCACCACCATCGGTGCTCCGCATCTTTTTAGGATCTCTGAGATTTCGTCTTTGCCGAGAGCGTGGCCTAGCTCGGTTTCTTTGTCTTCAATTTGAGAGCGCAGGTCTTCTCCGAGTTCAGCGAGGAGATCCTCCTGACGCCGAGTTTTCGGCAACCAGAAGCGAACGGCCTGCAGGTATCGATCAACAAGCTCTAAGGGATTACGGCTGGATGATGTGGTCATGGGCTATGCCTCTTGAAGAATCTTGCTCAGCGACGTGTTGATGCGCTGCCATTCGCCTAATAGCTGCTCCAGAATCTGTTCTCCCACCGGTGAGAGACGGTAAAAGCGCTTGTTGCGCTTGTCCTCTTCCCGCCACTGGCTGACCAACAGGCCTTGGCTTTCGAGACGACGAAGAAGCGGATACAGCGTGCCTTCGTCGATTTCCAGTCCGTCGTCGGCAAGAGCCTTGCGGAGTGTGTAACCGTAGCGCTCGGTCCGGAGCTGAGTGAGAACCGCTAGAGCTAAGCATCCGCGGCGGAGCTCCAGCTTCAGGTTCTCGAAGACTTCGGTCGTTGCTTGGCTACCGTTCGGCATATAGTATGTGACATACACTGTATGTTACACAGTATAGGTTCCTGTCAAGGTTTTTTTGAGGGACAAGACTCCAGTTGCGTTAAATGTATGATAACGGGATGGATAGCGCATCGAGGATGCACGGATCGTGAAATCAATCAAGACTGAAGAAGTCATCCGGAAACTATGGCACCCGACCGCCGTACAGGAATTGGGCCGGGAACTGGCCGACGTCGCTGCCGCGGCTTTGACCCTAAAAGACAGGCCCGTACGCAGGCCCCGCGCGGACCGGCTGGCCTCCCAGATCATTCAACGAGCCGCCAAGACGCCAGATCTTGTGGGACTCGTGCGCGAGATCAGCGAAGCGAGCCTGGCCTTGTCGCACCCGAGATATGGCGCCCAGCAGGTTGCCGCGCCCATTCCCGCGGCAGCCCTCGTGGAATCGGTGGTGGCGGCGATGAATCAAAGCCTCGCCGTTTGGGAGATGTCGCCGATCGCGACCGCGATTGACCGCGATCTCATGACGGGATTCAAAAAACTGTTCGGCTACCCGCGGGCAGCGGAAGGTTCTCTGGTTCCGGGCGGGGCGTTCGCCAATCTCACGGCGTTACTGGCCGCGCGCGACGCTCTGGTCCCGCAGGCCTCGAAGAGCGGGAATGCTCGAATCGCCATTATCGTTGGGGCCCAGGCGCACTACTCGGTCGCTAGAGCGGCTGCGATTCTTGGCTTGGGCCGCGACGCGGTGTTTAAGGCTCCGCTCGACGCAGAGTTCTGTACTGACGTGTCGCGCATGAGTCAGTCTTTTACTTCGGCTCGGAAATCCGGTTTCCGAAAGTTCATTCTAGTGGGTTCTTCCGGTTCCACACCCACCGGCAGCTTTGACAACCTCGTGGCGCTGGCTGAGATGGCACAAAAGCACCGGGCGTGGTTTCACGTCGATGCGGCGCATGGAGCCGGTCTCGCCTTCAGCCGCCGTTTACGTTCGAGATTGAAAGGTCTGAGCGGAGCGGACTCGATGATCTTCGACCCGCACAAAATGATGTTCATGCCGTTGGCTGCTGGCGGAGTGCTGGTGCGCGATGGGGCGCGCTTGCTCGGTCCTCTGCAAGAACAAGCGCCTTACCTTTTCGGTTCGCAGCGGCGCTGGCCCGACCTGGGCCAACTTACCATTGCCTGCTCGCAGCGATTCGATGCGCTTAAGACTTGGCTGGTATGGCGGGTGTACGGTGGAGAGCTTTGGGATCACTTGACGACTCATGTCTGCTCCGTTGCTCAAGCGGCGTTTCAATACTGTTCGGAGTCTAAGATTCTTGAGCCGGTGCATCAGCCGCACTCGAACATCTTCTGTTTCCGGCTGCGGGGCCGGCACGATCGTGATTCGGATCGGCGCTGCTGGGCAATCAAGGAACAGCTCAACGAGAGCGGATTCGGCTATATCAGTTCCACCGTGCTCGATGGCCGCAGAGTGCTGCGGGTTGTGGTGATGAACCCGCGGACGACGGCGGATGATATCCGCGATGTGCTGCTCAGGGTGGAGAAGATCGCAATCCGGATGGGCGGGGGAATCCGATCGAGTTGAAAGCGTCTGCCACTCACGTTGTCATTTAATGTTTGTCATTTCGAACGGTGTCGTTTGCCGTGAGGAATCTGCTGTGGTTGGCGGCGTGGCACCGCCGCCTAGAAGCAGATTTCTCCGCTTCGCGGCCGGAATGACAAAACCCAGGAATCAGGCATTCGCCCTCAGCACTTGAAGGCACGGAATCGTGTCACGCTTGTTCGTTAGCCCACACACTCACGTTGTCATTCCGAACGGCGTCGTTTGCCGTGAGGAATCTGCTGGGTTGGCGGCGCACCCGCTGCCGGCGAAAAGCAGATTCCTCCGCTCCGCGGTCGGAATGACAGACTATGAGCGGAACAGTATCCACTCGGCTACTGCAGAGGCGCCCAGCTCCGGCACTCGGCGGCCCTGACTGGTGAAGTTAGCGGCGGCCCGAGCTGAAAACGGACCACGGCGTCCGAGGTGGAACACAGGTTGCGCATGCCGGTGCCGCTGTTCACGGGCGTGGCAGTGACGACGTACTCGCGGCACTTTTGCAGCTTGCAAGCGGTCGTAATGGTAAAGCGATATCCAGACTTGACGCACCACGCGCCGGCAGTGCAACTTTCGTTCCCCAAAGCAGAATCAATTACGCTCGCATGTTGGGGTGACGGAGCAGTTGCTCTGCCCGGATCGGGACCCAGACTCGCCAGATCGTGGGCATAACCCTTCTGCGGGTACGTATTTGAATAAATGATTTGCCCGGTGTTCAATGTGCGAACGCTCGCGGCGGCGCTCCTTTCGTTCGCCGCCATTCTTGCGCGCATTAAATTGGGGATGGCAATCGCCGCAACCACCATCGCGCCGCCGAAGTCAACGCCGCTGCTGCGGCTGGCCTCGTGTAAGGCCGTCTCCTCTCCATAAACGGCAACCACAGCGCGCTGATTCTCTGCCGTCGATTTCAATAAGGAATTTGCCAGATCCGGTGAGACGTTCATCAGGCTCAAGGCAGCCATGGCTCGCGGATCTTCATAGAGCAGCGCGGAAACGTCACCCGAGTTGCCCGGCGGCAGCGACGCGGCCAGCATCCCAGACTTGGTTAGCGATTCACCGCTGCGATGCAGGCGGATAGTTTCCGCCAAGGCAGCATGGCTCGAGGCTACGATCAGGTATCCGTCCACCATGGCGTAGGAGACCTCAAGCGGCCTCGGTCCTGGAATCGGAAGCGTGTAGTACGTAATTCCGTCTTCGTCCAGTTCCGCGGGCGTAACCCGGAAGGCCGCGAAGAGTGTCTTCAGCGTCGCCAGCAGGCCGCGCGGATCCTTGACTTGGAGTAGAACTTTCCAGACCGGGTGCTGTGGCGGGAGTGAGTCGAGTTCCACAGTGACCTCTCCTCCCAATCGGGCGAAAGGATCGTCTCTCAGACTGAGTTTCAGTCCCTGCTCCATCTGCGCCAATGACGCAAGGGCGTTGGGATTCGAGGCAGTGGCCAGATCTGCAGCCTCGTCATAGATTTTTTGGGGGTCCTTGAGCAGGATGCTGGCCGCGATTGCGGCCTTGGGGGAAACAAAATCGAGACTGCCCATGGGACCGGGAGCGGCCAACCAGGACGCCACACCGCGCCGCGGGCCGGTGACGCTCAGTTCGAACTGGCTGGTCTCCTGACCGTTGATACTCTTGTGGTCCCAGACCAGATACTTCATGTCGGAGAATCCGGTGCGCTCAAGCATTGCCCGGCTCTGATCGTCCTTCGGGCCGTCTTTCTTCAAAATCGTCTGCACATCGAGTCCGGCCACAATGGTTGCGCCGCCTTCGTATCCCTGCGCCAATCGCTGGCCGAATTCTGTGGAGGCGAAAGGCTGGGTATTTTGTTCCAGACGCGCATTGAAACGGCGAAGCGTGGCCCGGTTCTCGCCAAGAACAACGAGTTCAGGGCGCACCAGAATGACTGGCTGGTCCGATGACGAAGCATCCTTCGCGATGGCTAATTCGGCGACGTCCAGCACACGAGTGGCCGGCGCAGATTTGTCGGCAAAATCTTTGAGTATCTTCGGAAGGAATTCCTTCAGGCCAGGCTTCCGCACTTCGGCAATGATGACGAATTTCGGATCCTCTTTGGCTGTGCTCGGGGCAGCTCCCACAGCAATTTCGTCTCCCAGATACTGCGAGAGCTCATAAATCTTTTCGAGGGCGTCCTCAATTTTTGGACCTTGGGTGGCCATGCTCCCACCAGGCGCGAAGCTTGGCATTCTCCTTCAGTTCCTGATGGAACACAGCCAGCGCTTGATGCGAAGCCTCACCATAATTGGGGAATCCGGCATACAAGACCGTCGACTCGGGGAGCAATGGCAAGAGCCTGCTTTGGCTGCGTGGCGCTGGAAACTGAACGTTCGTCTGGATCTTCTGCAAGAACTGACCCAACTCCGTCAGCACTCCCGAATATCTCTTGAGATCATCCGGCGAGAACGGTTGCTGCGCGTTCGCGGCTTGTGCGCTGGCAGCCGACGCCAGCAGAAGAGTCATAGCCATGACTGAGAGACTCTGGACGAAGCCGCGGAACAGGCGCAGATGGAGCGAGCGTGCATATCTCATTGCGAAACACCCCGTTCAAAGGGCCGATGATATGCGTCTTTCCCGCTTTTCGCTATGACGCAACGCATCCTTGCCGTCTGTCGCGTAGCCGATGCCCCTCGTGCCGGGAGGCCAAGATGGCCTCCGGACAGCCGCCGGGACGGCGGCGCTACAAATTACACGCCTGCCGAAACTACCTGTCCCGGCGAGCCGTGCGCCATGGCAGCTTGCGCAAGCTTTTGCCGGTAGTGAAACATGGCGCCAGCGGGTCATCTCAACGAAAGGCTTCCATACCGGATTGACGAGGTCGTGCTTGATGAGCAGATGCCAGAAGCGGTTCGACCGCTTATAGAGATAGGACATCGCAATGTAGAGCGGGACGGCCTGCCACTGTTCGGGCCTGCGACGCCAGATCGAGCCGTGCGAGAACAAACGCTGATAGATCCATGCGTACCCCTGTTCGAGTTCTTCGGGAGTCATGTGTTTCGGCCGGAAGACTGCGTGTCCCGTGTCGTAGAGAGTCCAGTCGCGATGCAGGATGCGTCCCTCAGCTTCCATCTGGCGGAAGAGCGGCGTGGCTGGATAAGGTGTCAGGATGTGGAACGTGGCGCACTCCAGGCGGTTTTCCTCGATCCACTCGGCGGTGCGAACGAACACGTCTTTGCGGTCGTGATCGAATCCCAACACGAAGGATCCGTTGACCTGAATTCCATAGTCATGAAGCATGCGGACGCGCCGCGCGTAGTCGGAAGTCTTTGGTGTCTTCTTATGCGAATCAGCAAGGTTGTTATCAGAGAGCGACTCGAATCCGATGAACACGCCGGTGCAGCCTGCCAGCGCCATGTTCCGGATGAGGCTGGGATCGTCGGTGACATCGATAGTGACTGCGGCGCTCCAGATCTTGTTCAGAGGGCGCAGGGCCGCGCACAACGAGTGTAGGTAGTCGCGCCGCGAACCGAGATTGTTGTCGATGAAGACGGCATAAGGTTGATCGTCAGCCTTGAACTCATCGACGACCTGTTGCGGGTGGCGCATGCGATACGGCATGCGCAGGCCATCGGTCGCGAGATAGCAAAAGCCGCAGCGGTTGTGGCAACCGCGCGTTGCAATCAGGCTGGTGGTCGTGAGAAAACTGCGACGAGGGAGAATCGAACGCCGTGGCGAAGGATCATCGCAGTAATCGTTCTCATAGGTGGCGACGTAGCGGGATTGGAGACTGTTTGCTTCGATGTCGCGCAAGATTCGCGGCCAGAGTTGAACGCCGTCCCCAAGAGCGAGAGCGTCGGCGTGAGGGGCGCATTCCTCGGGACACGACAACACGTGCAGTCCACCGAGGATGACCTTCGACCCGCGCGCGTGATACCAATCGGCCAGTTCGTAGGCGCGCCGCGCAAAGGTCAGGTGCACGGTGATGCCAACGACCTGGGGCATGGGATCATGCGGCGGCCGTCCATGCAACAAATTTTCGTCCCAATACTCGACGCGCCAGCGTGGAGGCGTGGTGGCGGCGAAGCTGGTCAGGGCCAGAGTCGGAGTGAGCACGTGCTTGCCGAAGCTGGCGTTGGCATCCTTGGGATAGAACGGGTTGATCAGCAGGGCGTAGCGCCTCTCCGTGAATCCACGGGGCTCGGAGTGATCGAGAACGGGTGCATGCATCATTTCCGGCGGGATCCACCGCTTGGGAATGGTGCCGATGAAGGGTTTCTGCGAGTCGCGCATACAATGTACTTTATATTACAAAGTACATTGCGTCAAGCCGAACAAATTCTGGTTACTCACCGCAACATCTCGATAACTACGGGCAGGAATAGGCCCAGGAAAAATCAAAAAGCTTAGTAATACAAAAATCACAACCACAAAGGACACGAAGTATCACGAAGTTTTCTCTTCCTAAGGTTTTCCTTCGTGAACATGAGCGTCCTTGGTGATCTACGCTTCTAATTCCTTAACTCATCGTCAAAACGACCCGGAACCGCGCTCGTCCACTGATCATCTGTTCGTAAGCCTCGGCAGCCTTTTCCAGAGGATAGCGCTCAATCATCGGCCGCACGCCGCTGAGCGCGCTGAATTCGAGCGTGTCCTGCGAGTCCTTCGCTGTTCCGGAAGCCCAGCCGCGAATGGAACTTCGCCCGCCGATCAGTTGGAGCGGCGTGACCGTCAAGGGCGCCATGTCAGCGCCGACGATCATCAATGTCCCATTTGGGGTGAGGCCGTCCACCAGCGCGGACATTGACTTCGAATCCGGCGCGGTGGCGAGCACGATGCGCGCTCCTCCCATCTTCTGTAACGCAACTGCGGGTGCTCCGGCGCTCGTATCGATGAAGGTATGAGCCCCCAGTTTCTTCGCCAAAGCCTGCTTGTCGCCGCCGCGTCCGATGGCAACGGTGCGAAACCCCATCTGGCGGGCATACTGGATCCCGAGATGTCCTAATCCCCCGATGCCCTGGACCGCTACTAGATCGCCCGCGCGCGCACCCGAATTCCGCAAGGCGTTGAAGACGGTGATGCCAGCGCAAAGCAGCGGAGCAGCCTCGTCTGCCGGCAGATCGTCGGGCATCAACGCGACAGCTTCAGCTGGAGCGATCATGTATTCCGCGTAGCCTCCGTCAAAGTGAATCGCGGTGATCTTTTCAACTTTGCAATTGATGAAGTCGCCGCTGCGGCACCGCTCGCATATGAAGCAGTGCCCGCCATGCCATCCGACACCAACGCGCTGACCCGGCTTCCACAGAGTTACGTCTGGACCCACTACATCGATGCGTCCTGCGATCTCGTGCCCAGGCACTCGCGGGTACTGAATGCCCGGCCACAGCCCTTCTTTCAACAGCGCATCGCTGTGACAGATGCCGCACGCTTCTACCTTGATACGAACCTGGCCACGGCCTGGCTGAGGGACCGGACGCTCGACGACTTCGAAATTTCCGCCTGGCTTGCTGATTTGAACGGCTTTCATGGGGACCTCTTTCAATTTAGAAGATGGCGGGTGATCTTTCTGGCTTGGAGATGGGGAGCATGATGCAAGAAATCACGAAGCGTCATCATCCCCGTGTTGTAAGCGTATCAGGCCAGCAATCGGATCGCGCTCTCGACGCGTGACAATGTGGCATCTTTGCCCAGCACCTCCAGCGTTTCAAACAACGGCGGTGCATTCTTGCGTCCGCAGACCGCGACGCGAATAGGTTGAAACATCTGCCCGGCTTTCACTCCTAGCTCCTGAGCTGCGGCGCGCAGCGCCTGATCCAGGGGATCGTGCTTGAACTCGACATCCGCAAGCACAGCTTGCGCCTTCTGCAGAACTTTGAGAGCCATCGCCGCGTCTCCCTTTTGTGGTGTGAGTTCGGCGGGATCGTAGGGCGGAAGCTTGTCGACAAAGAAAAAATCTGCGGCGGTGAGCACATCGCTCAACAGCTTAATGCGCTCACGGATCAGCGGTGTAATCTGCAGCACCTTCTCGGGTGTAACGTTGAATCCCGCACCGCGCACGATCGGCCGCAATTGCCGGCTGAGATCTTCGATCGCTAATCCCCGTATGAACTCCGCGTTCAACCACACGGCTTTCGGATCGAAAGTCTCCTCGGGCGTGGTTGCCGGTTCTTTGAAGTTCACGACGGCGTTCGCGCGATTGATTCCTTCCAGCGAAAAGATCTCCGTCAACTCCTGGCGGCTCATTTTTGTGCGGTCATCTTTTGGCGACCAGCCCAGCAGACACAGGAAATTGATGAAGGCCTCCGGCAGAAACCCCGCGTCGCGATAAGTCGTGACGCTGACCACCGGCCCATGGCGGCGCTTGGAAAGCTTGGTTCCATCGGGCGCGACTAGCAGGGGAAGGTGGGCAAACTGCGGCGGAGCATAGCCGGCGGCTTGGAAGATCAGAACGTGCTTAAACGTATTCGAAAGATGATCCTGGCCACGAATGATGTGGCTGATGCGCAGATCGGCGTCATCGGAGCACGAAGCCAGGTGATACGTCGGCATGCCGTCGGAGCGCAGCAGCGCGAAATCCTCAATGTCAGCCCCGGCCTTCATTTGCTCGCCATAGACCGCATCCGTGAAACGCACAATCTGTCCCTCGCGCGGCACACGGAAACGCAGGGCGAATGGCTCTCCGGCGGCCGCGCGACGGTCGCTTTCCTCGCGGGACATTTCGCGCATCCCGGGATTGAATAGCCATGTTCCCTGCGCTCCTGACTTCTCGCTGTCTCCAGTGTGGGCCGGAGTGAAATCCCTGTAGGCGAGGCCCTTCTGGAAGATCGCCTCGGCCATCTTTCGGTGCAGCGCTCCGCGTTCCGACTGCTTGTACTCCTCGTCCCAGCCGAGGCCGAGCCATTTCAGGCCCTCAAAGATCGAGTTCACCGAGGCATCTGTGTTCCGCTCGACGTCGGTGTCATCGAGCCGCAGGATCATCGTTCCGCCATTCCGGCGGGCAAACAGCCAGTTAAATATGAAAGTTCGAGCGCTGCCCACATGGAGAAAGCCGGTCGGCGATGGCGCGAAGCGCACTCGAAGATTTGCTTGAGAGGAAGAGCTTGGGGAGTCAGACATGGTCGAACTTTCGATGGTACGGGCCGGAAAAAGACATCGTCAAGCTGGCTTCGGCGCCAAATCCGTTCCGTGCAACCCTTTCACACGAAAAGAAATCGAAGGCAGGCTATGTACTTAAATCTTGTTGAGTTCGGATGCACGGTTGTGAAACCATGGGAGGCAAGTTTCCCCCTCTGAGAGAGCGCCGGCGAATCTGGCCAGAGGTATGCCGCCGACCCTATGAATAGTGTCGTCATCACTACCGCCGTAGTGCCCGGATTCGTTTCCGTCCTGCTGTTTCTCGTCTTTACGTATCTGCACGAGCAGAGCCGTCAACCGTATTTTCGGGCGTGGCAACTCGCGTGGGCTGCCTACTCGCTGCACTACGTCCTTGATACTTTTCCGTCATCCTCGGTGGCGTTCTTTATCAGCCAGCTTTTCCTGGTTGCGATGGCGCTGTGCATTTTCGTTTCGACCCGGTTGATGCGAGGCCCTTCTCAGTTCCGCTGGTATGACGCGGCAGTGGGAGCCGGCGGGGTGATCCTCGCACTGCTCACGTTGCACGGGCACATCATCTACGGGGTGTTTCGCCCGGATGTTCAACCTGCGATCCAGTTGGGTATCGGGCTCGCCGCCATCCTGTTGTACTCCTCAGCCATCTTCTATGTGAACGGCCACAAGCGCGGATCGCTGGCCTTCCAGGTGCTGGCCTTTGCCTTGGCTCTCTGGGGCGTGCTGATGGGAGTGGGACACATCCAGAATCCGCTGATGGAGATGTTCGGCAACGCCAGCCGGCTTTTCGGCCCGGTTCCGCAGATGCTGCTGGGCATTGCCATGGTCATGGTGTTGTTCGAAAACCAGCGCAATGCGGTGCAGGAGAATACCCTCGCGCTGTCGACCATAGGAGCGGATCCGCGACGTCTGCTGTTTGCCGAGGACCTAGTGCCGAACATGCAAGCCGCGCTGGAACGGCTGCGAACTGCCTTGCCCATCGACCGCGCCGCCATCGTCATCAGCGAGCGCTGGCGTGGCCTGCTGCCTTCGGTACAGCAGAATTTTCCGCCGGGTTTTGTGGAAACGCTCGAGACTACGGGCGCCGGCGATTACATCTCGGAACTGGCTTTCCGCCACAGCGGCATCTACACCGTGCATGACGTGGCGGAAATGACCGAGTTGCTTCCCGTGGGATCCCGCGAGGCATTTACCGCATTCAAGCGCATTCTCGCCGAAGCCGGAGTCAAGCATCTGACAGCCGTCAACCTGCAGACTCGCGAGCACAATTTTGGCGTCATCCTTTTTCCCCACGCCGAACGTCGTGCTTTTGGTTCATCGGGTCCTCGCCTCATGGTGGGATTGGCGCTGCAGCTTGGCCTCACGCTCGAGAACTACGTCCTCAGTCACGATGCCTACCGGCGCACGAAAGAATACGAACTTCTCACAGAGATCGGAAAGGCCATCAGCTCCCGTCTCGATCAGGACGAAATCCTTCGCACCATCCAGGTCGAGCTGGGACAAATCTTCGACACCAGCCACTTCTACATCGCCTTCCAGGAGTCGGAGGAGATCCGCTTTGAATTGGAAGTTCGGGACAATCGCCAGCTTCCCAAGCGCACTCGGGAATTGCGCAATGCCTTCACCGAATACGTGATCCGGAGCGGCGAACCGTTGCTGATTCGCTCCGATCTGGAAGCCACGCGCCAGCGTCTGGGAATCAGCCACGTCCCGAAGCGGCCGGCAAAATGCCTGATCGCGGTGCCGATTTTTCTCGGCAACAAAGCGTCGGGAATCATGGTCGCCATGAATCCCGACCGCGAATTCGTTTTCGAGCAGCGTGATCTCGATGTGCTGGTGACCGCCGCCGGGCAAGTCTCTGTCGCGGTGGAGAATGCGCGCCTGTTTGCGGACGAGCAGCGCCGTTCCCGCCAACTGGCATTCCTCAACAACATCTCGCGAACTGCTATTTCCAGCGACGATCCGGCGCACATGTTGACCGAGATCGCCAGTGAGATTCAGAAGAATTTCAGCTTCGATCACATCGGAATCGGCCTGTTGGACAAGGGCACAAAGGAAGTCGAAATTAAGGCCGAAGCGGGCGCGACGGCTCATGCCATGGGCAAGAGCATTCCGCTAGGCACCGGCATTCTGGGCCGGGTCGCGCGCACGGGTGAGCGGGCACTCGTCCAAAATGCGCTCCCAGGGAATCTTTCGAGCATCCTTCCCGATGCGCGCGCCGTACTTTGTATCCCGATCACCTATGGTGAATCGCTTATTGGCGTGCTCAATGTCGAAAGCCGCAACGAGAATGCGTTCTCGCCGCAGGATGTATTGATCCTGAATACGTTGGCCGACTTGCTGGCGACTGCTCTGCACAACGCCTTCCACTTTCAGAAGCTACAGCAGCAGTCCATTACTGACGGCCTCACCGGAATCAAGACGCGCCGCTTCTTCTGGGAAGCTCTCTCAGCGGAGTGGAAACGCGCCTCCCGCTCGGGAAGGCCCTTCTCCGTGGTGCTCATCGACCTCGACAAGTTCAAGGAGGTGAACGACACCCTGGGTCACTTCGAAGGCGACCTGGTGCTGGCGCGCGTGGGACGCTTGCTCGAACAGAAATCCCGCCAGTCGAACGTGGTCGCTCGCTATGGCGGCGATGAGTTCATCGTGCTCATGCCCGAAACCGGAGCCGAGCAGGCCCAGGTCCTGGCGGAGCGCCTCCGCCAGTGGCTGGCCACTGATCCCATGTTAGCCGAGCATCACATTACCGGCAGCTTCGGCGTGGCCAGCTTCCCCATGCACGGTTTCTCGATCGAAGATGTTATTCGCGTCGCCGATGCCGGAATGTACGTTTCCAAACGCTCAGGCGGAAATCTCGTCTCGACCGCGCAGGAGTTCGTCGAAGGCCAGGACTTCGCCCGCCAGCGCCAGCAGATTTCGGCTTACATCGAAGGCTTCCTGCAGCGCGAGCGCACCGGGCCGGAACAACTTGAGGAACTGACCTCCACCCTGTTCAAACTGTGCGGTGGGGAGCATGACTGCAAAGTCCAGTTGCTCAGGGAGGCTATCGAATCACTGAGCCGAGCCGCTGAGTCTCGCGAAGTTGCCACCGCAGGACATGGAGATATGGTGGCTCGTTACAGTGAAGTTATAGCCCGCGCTTTGGGATTGTCCGCCGAGGAGACTGCCGATCTGGTCTTCGCGGCACGCGTCCACGACGTTGGGAAGATTTTCGTATCAGAGCAGACCCTCAACAAACCCGGGCCGCTCACTGACGAAGAATTCTTCCAGGTAAAGCTGCATCCCCAGATCGGAGCTGAGATTGTAGGAAAGATCCCACACTCTGACATGATGCGCGAGGCGATCGAGCACCATCATCAGCGCTTCGACGGCTCGGGATATCCAGATGGACTTCGCGGCGAACAGATCCCGCTCTGGGCGCGAATCATTGGTCTTGCCGACGCTTACGCCAACATGGTCACCGAACAGTCATTCTCTTCCGCTCGGACGCCCGATCAGGCCCTCGACGAACTCTCCAAGATGAGCGGCACCCGCTTCGATGGCATGCTCGTGCGCCTGCTGATTCGCGGACTGAAAGCTGAGCGCACTTCCTCAAGCCCGGGCGTTTGATCTCGGCATCAGGTGCGTCCCCGCTCCGCGCAAAAATGGCCCGAACCTGTCCCTACACTCTTGTCATTAACAATCTCTTCATTCTTGTCATTCCGAAACGGCGAAGCCGTTGACGAATTGCTGTCGCCTGCAGCGCCACGGCGCCGGCCACGAGCAGATTCCTCCCTTCGGTCAGAATGACAAATGCACAGATGGCAGTAAACCCTCTAGTTTCCATCGTGCCCGATGCGGTAGCCTAGTCGGTCATGTCAATCCCTCTATCCCTCTCAGGCAAAGTTGCTCTCATCTCCGGCGGTTCCCGTGGCATCGGCGCCGCCACTGTGCGTATGTTCGCGGCTGCCGGCGCGAAGGTCGCCTTCAGCTACCGCAGCGCCCGCTCTCAGGCCGAGGCCTTGGCGAACGAGTGCGGTCCCAACGTCTTTCCGATCGCCTCCGACTTGAACAATCCCGAGGCGGCTCGTTCCCTTGTGGCGAAAACCGTTGAACGTTTCGGACGCCTCGACATCCTCATCGCCAATCACGGCGTTTGGCCGGTTGAGGACGTTCCCATCGAGCGCATGTCGGACGAACAATGGCGTTCGACTTTATCAATCAATCTCGACGGCGTCTTCGGCTTGGTGAAGAACGCGGTCGCGCAGATGAAGGCCCAGCCGCGCACAAGTGGACCCGCCGGGCACATCGTCTTGATTAGCTCGACAAGCGGTCAGCGCGGAGAGGCTTATCACTGTGACTACTCCGCCACCAAGGGTGCGCTCATCAGCATGACCAAGGGCCTATCCACGGAGCTGGCATCGGCAGGAATTTACGTCAACAGCGTTGCGCCCGGCTGGGTCGATACCGAAATGAGCGCCGAAGCTCTGGAAGATCCGAAAAGCGGAGAACAAATCCTGCGCACGATTCCGTTGGGACGCGTGGGCAAGCCCGAAGAGATTGCTGCTCCGGTGCTGTTCTTGTGTACTCAACACGCAAGTTTCATCACGGGGGAAGTTTTCAACGTAAACGGAGGAGCGGTCCTCGCGGGTTAGCTTTGCGCATGCGAATGTGAAACCTGTGTGGGTGCCCCACCCTTGTCGCGTTTTATGCGACAGGGGGTTTTGACTTCCTGTAACGCTGCCTGTCACTCGTCAGAACCACCCAGTAGGATCTCGCGAAAACGTCCTGCCGTCTTGTTGATGCCGTCGCCGAGAACCGATTCAGAACAGAAAATTAGCAGCCTCCAGCTTGCGTTCGCCAGTGTTCCCGCATCCAACGGATGAGAGGAGCATCGATTGTCTGCAGCCGAAAATCCATAGAAAACGCTACAATTCTGATTGCGTGATCCATCCCTAAACGGAATGAAACTGCTCTTCACGATTCTGGTGTTGGTGTGCTTGGCCTGCTCGCAGAGCGGAGCACAGACGCAGAATGCTGCCACGCCTGCTCCCGGTCCGAAGGACGCAGCGAAGGCCACGCCCTCCCCTGCGATCGCGCTTGATAAAGAAGCTGTGCAGAATTCCGACAAAGCCAAAGCCATCATCGAGCAAGGAATTCAGGCGCTGGGCGGGCAAATTTATCTGACCATCCGCGACCGCGAGCAGCAAGGACGCGGTTACAGCTTTCATCATGGCAATCCCACGGGAGGCGGCGGACCGTTCTGGAGTTTCAGCCAGTTCCCCGACAAGGAGCGAGTCGAATTCACGAAAGAACGCGACATCGCGCAAGTGTTCGTGGGTGACAAAGGTTACGAGATCACATTCAAAGGTCCCCATCCGGTCGAGCAGAAGGATCTCGACGACTATCTTCGCCGCCGCCACTACTCACTGGACCGTATCCTTCGTACATGGATAAACGATCCCGGCGTAGTCATGCTGTTCGAAGGCAATGCCATCGCAGCGCAGCATCCGGCGTACCAGGTGACGCTTGTCAATGCGCAGAATGAAAGCGTGACGCTTTATTTCGATACCGACTCTCATCTTCCGATCAAGAAGTCGTTCGAATGGCGCGATCCGGTCGACAAGCAGAAGAATCTCGAAGAGGAAGTTTACGAGAATTATCGATCCGTGTCCGGCATCATGGCGCCCTATAACATCACCCGTTATTTCAACGGCGACATGTCCAACCAGCGCTTTCTGAATACTGTGACCATCAATCAAGACCTCGATCCCGCCATGTTCGACCCCAACTCCGGCTACGATCCCAATAAACAGGTGAAGTCAAATAAGTCAAAGAAGTAATCTTCCGGTGCCATCTTTGCATTTGTCATTCCGACCGGAGGGAGGAATCTGCTCGTGGTGGACATCGTGGCGCTGCAAGCGACAGCAGATTCCTCTACGGCTAACGCCGTTTCGGAATGACAAGAAGGTAGAGATCTTTACTTATGTATTTATTTTCAATAAGTTACGTCGATCCGCCCTCGGGATCGAAACCCAGCAAAGGTTTACCATCGCGCGATGAACTGTGGCTGTTTTGCCACAGACAGTTTTCTGAACTTGGCTATAGTCTGTTACCTTACTCGGCAATCTTAATACCCCTTGATGTACGAGCAGACAATTCGCGCGGCTGCGGCTTGCAGCGGCATTGGTTTGCACAGCGGCGCCCCGGTTTCCATGCGCATTCTGCCCGCTTCGTCGGGGACGGGTATCGTGTTCCGCCGAAGCGACCTTGACGGCTTCGAGATCGAGGCCGATAGCCGCAACGTCGCCCGCGTCAGCTATGCCACGAGTCTCATGAAGAAGGGCGTACTGATCTCGACCACCGAGCACGTGCTCTCCGCATTCATTGGCCTTGGCATCGACAACACTATCGTCGAGCTCGACAACCTTGAACTTCCCATCCTCGACGGCAGCGCTCAGCCTTTCGTCGATATGATCCGCAAAGTCGGCATTCGCAAACAGCGGCGGCCCCGCAAGTATCTCAAGATGCGCCGTGAAGTCGAGATGCGCGAGGGTAACAAGTTCATCGCTGTCTACCCCGCCGATTCGTATTCCGTTTCTTACTCCATCAACTTCCCCCATCCTCTCATCGGGAAAGAAACCTTCCAGGTGGAACTGACCAATGGAAGCTATCTGAAACACATCGCACCGGCGCGCACCTTCGGCTCGCGCGAAGACGAGCAGGCCATGCGCAACATGGGACTGATCCGCGGCGCGTCGCGCGAGAATTGCATTGTGCTTACTCGCGACGGAATCGAAAATGGGCCCCTGCGGTTTGCCGACGAATTCGTCCGTCACAAGGTCCTTGATCTGGTTGGTGATCTGGCGCTCCTGGGAAAGCAACTCCTGGGGAAGGTAGTCGCTGACCGTGCAGGTCATGCTATGCATACCGCGCTGGTTTCGCGCATCCTGCGAGACAAAAGCTTGTGGGATGAAGTCACGGTTCCGGAAGAAACTGAGGAGCACGAAACTCCCTGGCGGTCAGAAGCCGCTGCGGGATCCTCTCTTTAGTAATCCATCTTCGATACTTTTCGTATTAGTCCGCCGGTTCACAGGGAGCCTCGCTGGGGTCGTTCTGATCGTTGGGTCGCTGTTGCAGTAATTTCTTCAGCTCGGCCCGAGTCTGTTCGATCATTGCCGCTGCGAACTTCTTGGCTGAGTCCTGGCGTTCTTTTGAGAGTTCCTTGACGCGCATATTCAGCAGAGGAATGTCCTGCTCAAACCAGCGCAGCGTCTTTTGCACCTTGGCGATGCGGAATTCATTCGTCAGCATCCGATTTCCCCCAGTTCATCAGTTTTGCGGATGAAGGCCAATGCGCACAAGTTCAAAAGAAGGTTCTCCCTGGAATGGGCGTGCTCAGAATCAAAGAGGGTTACTGCAAGGAGCCGGACTCGGCCATGCGGTCTTTGGATCCCGGAAACTCCGCTTCCATACGCTCGTCAAGCCAAGTTTCCAGCTGCGCTTGCGCTGTCTTGGGCATGCCGTGAAAACGCAGCCCGGCAACGCCCTTCATATCAGCCCAGGCAACTTCGGCTTCGACCTCGATGTGGATGCTGCTTTCCGGCAACGAGAACTGCAGCTGGGGAGTCGCGCCCTTCGGCAGAGCCTCTCGCAACAGGAGTGCGATGCCGCCCTCGCTGATGTTGGTGCCGCTCGCAGTCAGCGTCTTGCCCTCGAGAACCACTTTGACTTGCATCTTCACCGGCTGCCGGAAGTAGCGCCGACGTTCTTTCAGCATGAAGTTCAGCGCGGCGTGAAAGCAGCGCGAAGCATTCAAGGTGCTGATGGGTTTTTGCAAGACGAAATTCGCACCCATGCCAAACGCTTCCTGGGTGGTTGTACGCTTCCCGTTCAGAATGGCGAACGCAACGGAATTCTTGTTACTGGGAGTGTTCCTCAAGCCCTGCAACAGGGCCAGGCCGCCGGTGAGATCGTCGCAGTCGACGACCACGGCATCGAACTTGTCGGAAATCAGGATATCGGAGCCCGCCCGCGCATCGTGGCAAACCTCAACATCAATCGACAGTTTTTCCAGCGTAGGCCGGATGACCCGCACTAACTCCGGGTCTTGGCTCAGGAGGAGTGACTCCAACGTCATGCTTGTGATTCTAGGAGGTCGCTAGAGATTCACGATAGTGACCAAGGTGATGGGTCCTCGGTGGACGGACCGTGCATGTTGCTCAAAACACTGATCCCGCGAAATCCGCGCATTGTGCGACGCGTTCCTCCCAGAGTACAAATGATTTCCAGGGTCCAATGCCGCATCTTGCCTATCTTTCGCTGGGATCGAACATCGGAGATCGCGAGGCTCACCTGCGAGAGGCGATCCGGCGGCTCGAATCCTCAGGAATGGTGCGATCCGTTTCGTCGATCTATGAAACCGAGCCCGTCGAGTTCACAGAGCAACCCCAATTCCTGAACTGCGCGGCGAGCCTCGAAACTTCATCAACACCCGGGCGACTTATGCAGCAGTTGCTTATGATTGAAAAAGCAATGGGTCGACAAAGAATCCAGAAGAAAGGCCCGCGGACGATCGATCTCGACATTCTGTTATTCGAAGACAAAGTAGTAGATACTCCGGCGTTGACGATCCCCCATCCGGCTATGCAATACCGTCGCTTCGTGCTGGAACCGCTCGCGGAGATCGCACCCGATGTATTGCATCCCGTGCTGAGGAAGAAGGTTCGGGAACTACTCGAGGAACTACCGTCGGGACAATCCGTTCGCCGGATGGGGCCGAAGCCTAACGACTAACGACCAGCGACGGTCTCACGGAAGAATGATGCGGCTCCCAACTTCCTGCGGCGTAACCACCGTCGATTCCTTGTCGGGGAATTGCGCAAACAGAAACTCCACGAAGGCCCTCGACTTTGGACGGCCTGATGTCCTTCCGTGCGCCAACCGAATCAGAAACACTAACGCTTTCAGTATCTCGGAATCGCGCAAACTCGAGTAGCCCATGTGCTTCTGCTCGGCCTCACGGTACTCCTTGACCATGGTCTCGACCTCAACGACCGCCCGCCGCTGGGAATCGCTGGTCAGTGGCTGTTCGTAGTGGAGGCCGGAGTTCACGCGCCGTTCGTAGCTTTTGCCCAGCATGGTGAGGGCGGCAATCAGATCCTGGTCGTGCAGGCTCCGGTCCGTCCGCGCCGATTTTGCCAGGGCATAAGTCAGCCCCATGAGCAGATGTTCCTTCTCGTACATGAACTGGTCCGAGACTTCGATCTGCAGGAACAATCCTGCAGGATCGATCTGTTCCGCCGCGCGCGGTTTCTCATGCTCGCGGGCCTGCTGCAGATACGGGCAGTCGCTGGGGCAATCGAGCGTCACCTCCCGCTGCTCGCCGCAACATTGCGGGCAGATGCGTCCGTGCACCGCCGGACAAAACCGCTTCTCTTTACGGATTTCGCAGATGACGCAGCTCAATCGGGACTCCTGCAAATCATTATGGCATCTCAGCGGATCGTTCCCGACTTGATTTCAGATTGAAGATTTCAGATTGCAGATTGCGAACCAGTTCGAGTCTGTTGTTGACTCTGCAATCTGAAATCTTCAATCTAAGATCTCTTTACCATTCTGATGCGCATATTAGGCCGATCCGGGTGCTCTCAGGAGCGCCAAACCCTGTAAAGACGGGCTTGCGCACGTTTACAAATCGTAAAACCCCCGTAAAATATGTGTTTTTCCACAGCCTCATGGGTATAAGATAAGCCCCGCATTCGAATTAAAACGATTTTTGAGGAGGCAGTATGGCTTCAGGTCTGACCAAAACACAATTGATTCGGCAACTCGCCGAGAAGACTGAACTTCCCAACAAAACCGCGGCGGCGTTCCTCGAGCACCTCGCCGACACAGCTATCAAGGAAACCAAGAAGAACGGCATTTTCGTCGTTCCCGGACTCGGCCGCCTGGTGAAAGCGCACCGCAAAGCCCGCACTGGCCGCAATCCGCAGACCGGCGAGCCCATCCAGATCAAGGCGAAGACGGTCGTGAAGTTCCGGGTCGCCAAAGCCGCCAAGGACGCAATCGCCCCCAAGAAGTAGTTTTACCTCTTTTTCAACGAAAGGCCGGCCCACAAGCCGGCCTTTGTTTCTCTAGGAGGTATTTGCAGGAACCATGTGGGGACAGCCGCCTTCGCCTGTCCAGCGATGCGAAGTGAGCCGGCTCAACCACGAACCTCGTCTTCATCCAGGTCTTAGAAATGGTGCTGGCCCCTGCAGTTCAGTCCGCCCGCATGCGAGACTATCTCCCATGCTCAACTGGATCGTCATTGGAATCGGCGACATTACCATTCGCCGCGTAATCCCCGCTATTCAAGCCGAACCGAGAAGCCGCCTTTACGGCATAATCACTCGGGATCCCGCAAAAGCCGCGCAGTTCGCCGGAAAATCCTGGACCTCACTCGAAGAAGCCCTCGCTGATCCTGTAGTGCAGGTTGTGTACGTCGGAACGCCAGTATTCCTCCACGCTCCGCAAACCATCGAGGCCCTGCGCGCCGGAAAGCACGTCCTCTGCGAGAAGCCCATGGCGATGAACGAAGCTGAAGCGCGCAGTATGATCAGCGCCGCAGACCAAACCAGCAAGCTCTTCGGCGTGGCTTATTACCGCCGCTTCTATCCCAAAGTCCAACGCGCGAAACAACTGCTGGAAGCCGGCGCCATTGGCAAACCGGTATTTGCCGAGTTGACGAATCACATGTGGTTTGACGGAACTGGCGAACGCAGCTGGCTTTTCGATCCTGCCAAGTCCGGAGGAGGTCCGCTGTTCGACATCGCCTCCCACCGCATTGATGTGCTGAATTTCCTTTTCGGCAAGCCCGTGCGGGTCGCCGGCCAGCTCTCCAACGTCGTGCATCACTACGCGGTCGAAGACAACGCGACGCTCATGATCGAGTACGAAAGCGCAGTTCGCGGAATCGTGGATGTTCGTTGGCATTCCAAGATCCATCGCGACGAATGCCGCATCCGCGGCACCCAAGGCGAGATGGAAATGTCGCCATTAAACGGCCCCGATCTGATCTACCCAGGCGGGCGCGAGAGCCTGCCCGTGCACCCCAACCTGCACTTTCCTCTGATTGAGAACTTCGTCGACGCCGTCGAAGGCAAAGCTCCGCTGCTCGCGAGTGGCGCTGCAGCCTACCTGACAGACTGGATTACCGAGCAAGCCCGGCGATAGCAGATAGATTGCAGATTGTAGATTTCAGATCGAAAATCTGGCCACGGAAGAGGTCTTCAATCTGAAATCTTCAATCTGAAATCGTTATCGACTGCTCGAGAGCTTTGGCCCCGCCTTCTTGGTAAGATCAAAGATTATGACAATGCCTGCAGGCGCGCCTGAGCCGGGCGCAACCCCCGCTCCGGAGTCGCGCCCCTCTAACTTTCTTCGCGACCGGATCGCGGAAGACCTCAAGACCAACAAGTACGCCGGACGTGTGCAGACCCGTTTCCCTCCTGAGCCCAATGGTTATCTTCACATCGGCCACGCCAAAGCGATCTGCATCGACTTCGGCCTGGCCGATGAGTTCGGCGGCCACACCAACCTGCGCTTCGACGATACCAATCCCGAGAAGGAAGATGTTGAATACGTCGAGTCGATCAAAGAGGACATCCAGTGGCTCGGCTTTCATTGGGACGGTTTATTCTTCGCGTCAGATTATTTCGGCCAGCTCTATGAATGGGCGATCAAGCTGATCAAGGAAGGTAAGGCATACGTCGACGACCTCACGGCGGATGAGATCCGCAAGCATCGCGGCACCCTGACGGAACCGGGCAAGGACAGTCCCTATCGCAATCGCTCGGTTGAAGAAAATCTCAATCTGTTCGAGCGCATGCGCGCCGGTGAATTCCCCGACGGATCGCGCGTTTTGCGCGCCAAGATCGACATGGCATCACCGAACTTCAACATGCGCGATCCGGTGATGTACCGCATTCTTCACGCCGAGCATCACCGCACCGGCAACAAATGGCCCATCTATCCGATGTACGACTACGCGCACGGACAGTCCGACTCACTCGAAAAAGTCACGCACTCGATGTGCTCGCTTGAATTCGCCGATCACCAGCCGCTCTACCAGTGGTTCATCGAACAGTTGGGAATCTTCCCCTCGCAGCAGATCGAATTCGACCGCCTCAGCCTGACCTACACGCTGATGAGCAAGCGCAAGCTGCGCCAGCTGGTCGAGCAATGCACGGTCCGCGGCTGGGACGATCCTCGCATGCCCACGCTTTCAGGCCTGCGCCGACGCGGCTACACGCCGGAGGCGATCCGCAATTTCGTCACGGCAGCGGGCGTATCGCGCACCAACGGCATCGTTGAGCTGGCGATGCTCGAGCACTTCCTCCGCGAGGATCTGAACAAGCGCTCGCCGCGCGTCATGGCGGTGCTCCGTCCATTGAAGGTCGTCATCGACAACTATCCCGAAGGCCAGGTCGAAGAGATGGACGCGACCAATAATCCGGAAGATGAGAGCGCAGGCACGCGCAAAGTCCCGTTCTCGCGCGAACTCTACATCGAGCAGGACGACTTCCGCGAGGTTCCTCCGCCGAAATATTTCCGGCTCACCCCGGGACGAGAAGTGCGCCTGCGCTATGGCTATTTCATTACGGCGAAGAGGGTCGTCAAAAACGACAAGGGAGAAGTAGTCGAAGTCCACTGCACCTACGATCCCGCGACACGAGGTGGCAACGCTCCCGATGGTCGCAAGGTGAAGTCCACCATCCACTGGGTGTCGGCGCAGCATGCCGTCGACGCCGAGGTACGCGTCTATGAAAACCTCTTCACCAAAGAGAATCTCGGCGACCTCGACGAGGGCAAGGATTCTCTCGACTATTTGAATCCGAACTCCCTGGAAGTAGTTCCGCACGCCAAGCTCGAACCGTCGCTCGCGAATGCCGCGCCCGGCAGGCGCTACCAGTTTGAGCGCCTCGGATACTTCTGCGCAGATCTTGATTCGAGGCCCGGGACGCCGGTATTTAACCGCACGGTCGCGCTAAAGGATACCTGGGCGAAGGTGGAGAAGAAGCAGGAACGGAGAGGAGGATGAGCTGAAGTGAACGAGGAAGTCCCTTGCGCAGAATGCGGTCAAGCAGTCTCGGCGGTTTTGGCGAGACAAAGGAATGGCCTTTGCTTCACCTGTAGCCGCAATCACGAGGAGGTCGTCCCATGCGTCGAGTGCGGCAAGCCGGTCTTGGCGAAACTGGCGAGCAAACGAAATGGATTATGCCTTCGTTGCCGCGCGAAGCGGAATCCGTTTTTTGTCCTATACAGTTCCCTGGTGGAACAGGTGTGCCATTCGTCGGCTGGTTTCCAGACTCTGTCAGATTCCGCGAAGGCGTATTACGCGCTTACGCTTTTTCAGGATGAAGTCAACAACGGCGGTTTTCATCAATTCTTCTTCAACAGCTCCGGCTCGTATTACGATTTAATCGAGAATGGCCTTGCGACATTGGACGAGCCGCAGATGCGGGAACTCTTGCATCGGGCAAAAGAGATCGTCTTTGCCGAGATGCCGGTTCCGGTTGACATGGAAGTCCGACGTGAGCGGATGCGTGAGTGCGCGCCCAGCGTCCTGGACGAACTCGATCAGCGATTCTATTCTATGCCTGACACTCTGACGCCAAAACTCAAGGCGTTTGCGCGTGAGAGTGGTTTAGTCTCGGCAGAACCCGCAAGCGAGCAGCAGGGCTGAAGAGATCACCACCAAAAAACGAACCCCGAGCGCGTCTTCCACTCGTGGTCAGCACATCAGCCTGTCAAGCACATAACGATTATCGGAAGCCACAGTCAGAAATTAAGGTTACGAGGAGTCGTTAGCAGCGGCTCACTTGGCGTTCGCCGCTTTCTCCACTCCCGCCAGCATCTTGTCCAACTCCGCGCGCGACAGATACCGTCCATTCACAATCACCGCCGCGATTTTCTGCGTGTTGCGGATATCGTCCAGCGGGTTCGCATCGAGCAGCACCAGATCGGCCAGCTTGCCTTTCTCAATCGTTCCCAGCCGGCCTTCCATGCCCAGAAACTTCGCCGGATTCAGCGTCGCCGTTTGCAGCGCCTCCATCGGAGTAAATCCTGCCGCTACGAATCGCTGCAACTCTTCATGCAGGCTGAAGCCAGGGAAAATGTAAACGCCGGGAGGCGTGTCGGTTCCTGCCAGAAAAGGAATTCCCGCGCGATGCATGGCGTTGACGACTTCAAGCTCTTTCTCCACGAATGCTTTTCGCGTAGCAAGATCGTCGGTGTTGAAGTCGTGTTCGATCTCGTCCGTGAACCGCTTCCACGTGACATCCTTCCAGTATACCGGGACATACTTGGCGCGAGTATCGTGAGCAAAGTCGGTCTGATCGATCAAATTGCCGCCGCGCTCCCACACCAGCGTCGGACACTGCCACGTCTGATTCTTCGCCAGGAGAGCGAACAGGGCTTCAGCTCGCTTCGGATCATAGCTGGAAAGGAACTGCTTCTCCGTCTTCGACCCCTTGATGAATTCATCTTCCAAAGGTGAACTGCCTTCGAAGATCCCAATCAAGTGTTCGAAGCTCTTCTGTCCGGCATTCGACGCTTCAGAAGCCCGCACCGCATCCGGCACATGGCCAACAAACGGGATCCCCTGCTTCTTTGCCTCATCAGCGATTGCGAACACTGCATCACGCGGAACCAGCGACTGCAACTTGATGAAATCCGCACCGCGACGCTTCAGATCGTCGATAGCCCGCCGCCCGTCCTCCGGCGTCCTGATGGCAACGGAACTCGGAAAGCGCGGCTTCGGACCGTCGAGCATCGGGCCCGCCATCACGATCCGCGGTCCGATCATCGTGCCGGCAGAAATTTCCTTGCGCCACTGCTGCAGAACTTCCAACTCGCCGCCCATGTCACGCACGCCCGTGATCCCGTTTGCGACGAACAGCGGCAGCGTGACCGCTTTTCCACGCGGGAACCAGTCGCCAAACACCATGTGGACGTGCATATCCCACAATCCGGGAATCAGGAATTTGCCGGTTCCATCCACACGAGTGCCCGACAGCTTTCTTCCAGAGTCGCCGCCTGAGCTGTCGATGGCTTCAATTTTTCCATCGCGCACAATGATCGTCTGATGCGGCTTGGCTGGCGCACCTGCAGCGTCGATGACGGTGACGTCATGAATGATCAGCGTCGAAGGTGTCGAAGATTGGGCAACACATGCAGCGGCGGTTGCCAGCACGCAAAGCAGGACTCGCTTCATAGGTAGGAAATCTTAGGGCTCGACTGCGCATTCGTCAAAAAATCGCGTCTTCCCAAAGGCGAGAAAAAGCGATACAGTTCCGATCACTTCCCCGGGGCCTCAACTACATTCGCAGGAGAAATCCATGGCACGCAGAGATTTTCTCGCCCGGATGGCGGCGCTCGCGGCCCTTCCGTTTCTTACCTCAGGGGCCACTTTGCAGGGCCAATCCAAGAAGCAACTCAAGATTCTGATGAAGAGTGCGTGGGGTTCCGACGATCCCACCAAGGCTGCGTTTCCCTTTTCACACGGACTGGCGTTGGCCGACGCTGGGCACCAAGTTCAGATCTACCTGCTTGGCGAGGCGGTCGTACTCATGCGCAAGGTCGTGGCTGATGCCGTCATGCCCGTCGGCTGGCCAGCTGTTGGAGAGTTTCTCGACAAGCTGAAAGCGAAAAGTGTGCAGATCTACGCCTGCGGCGCATGCTCGCGCGCACGAGGCGTCACTGAAGCAGATCTCGCCAACTACGGAGCCAAATTCGGCAGTCCGCCCGTCTTCGTCTCACTGATCGAGTGGGCGGATCACATCATCACCGAGTAGCCACAATTAGTCATCCTGAAGCGCGTTTTTTGCGCCAAAGGACCTATGCAATCGGCTGAGCAGCGGAATGCTGCCGGCACACTGCCTAGGTCCTTCGCTTCGCTCAGGATGACAACTTGCTTTTATTTCCGGTTGCCATCCGCCAGCCCAGTCCCCGCTGTGACAGTCTCAATATTCGGCGGATTATGACTGGGTGGCGGACCGCCGTGCAGACTGAGCTGTCCGAGGCGACAGAAGTTGATCGCATCGCCAAGAATTCTGGTCGCTTCCTGGGGAGCGTGGAAGCCCATCGAATTCTCCGACATCACGAAGTCGATCATGAACTGCCCCTTGCGCTGATATTCGCGAGCCTGTGCCAATTGGGCATCAGTCACTCCCTTCGCCTTCTCTGTCTTGATGTCATTGATCAGGTCCACCAATGCATCCAGCGCCGTATTACGCAGATTGAAAAACTTATCCTGGATTTCTTCCGCTCGCGCCTTCAGTTCCTCTTCTGGAAAGTGGTGGCACGTCTGACAAGACCGGTTGATCTTCAGCAGCGGACTGTTCACCTGATGATCGCTGATCTTCAGCCCTCCTTGACGCATGTACGGCATGTGGCAATCGGCGCAGGCCACGCCCGATCGCGCATGCACGCCCTGGTTCCACATCTCGAACTCCGGGTGCCGCGCCTTGATCAATCCCGCGCCGCTGTCAGGATGGTCCCACTCCTTGATCTTCTGCTCATCCTCGACGGCAATGATGTCCTCAACCTTCAGACCCTTTGCCCACGGAAAAGTGAGCCGCTTGTTCGGCGGTTGGAAATAGTATGTTACGTGACATTGCCCGCAGACGAACGAGCGCATCTCCTGGCGCGTGGCCATGGTGTTCACGTCGTAGTTCGGTATGCCCTGTGAAGCTTTCAGCGCGCGAATGCCCTCGATAAATGCGGGCCGGGTCACGCGGAGCTGCATGGTCTTCGGATCATGGCAGTCGATGCACGACACAGCATGTTTCACCTGCTGCCGAATCTGGGGATACGTCATGTGCGAATCGCTGATGACGTTGAACCCCTTCATGATGTCGCCATCACCAAGTTTTAAGTACGTTGTCACCATCGAGGCATGGCAATTGACGCACATCGCAGGGGGCGCGAACTTCTGCCGCTCGGTGAAGGTCTGGTCCTCCAGCATGTAGGCATGGCCTCGGCGCTCGCGATAGTCGGCGGAAAAGGAATATCCCGCCCAGATGGTCTTGAGCCGCGGATCCTCCTGCAGTTTCGACCGCGCTACCACAGACCGCGGGTCAGCCTGTGTCGGCGAATGGGGAACACCCTCGCTCCCTCCATACTTCGTGCGTTCCATATCCGTAGTGCGCAGGTAAAGGTCGTACTGCATGGGGAAATCCTTACCCCACGTTGCCGGATCGTCAATCGTGTCATTCAACTCCACGACGCGATAGAAGGGATTCTTCGCCTCCTGTTTTCGCTCGAAGATGTTGATCAGAAGCGCCGTCACGGCCAAAGTCGCGACCGCCGCTAAAACCACCACTGCCACGAAGAGCCGCCGCGACCGGCCAGCTTCAAGATTATTTGGACTGTTCATGAGGACTCCGGGTAGGAATGGAGATGAGACCCGCCGATGCCGACTCCGAGTGTCCGACGGAATTGTGGCAGCGCGTGCACTCGAGACCTTCCGCTTTGCCGTGCACTACGTTTCCGTCGATCGCCGATGTGATCGATTCATGGCACCTGCGGCAGGCGTTCTCGACCACCTGGTGATCGAACTTGGTGATCTCGATCGTGTCGGGATAACGGCCGCTGGTGAAATAAAAAGAATGCCAGAATCCGTTGTTCGCCTTCACTGCATATTTGCCCACAATGTTGTGAGGAGTGTGGCAATCATTGCAAACCGCCACCGAGTGATGGCTCGATTTCATCCATGCGTCGTATTGCGTCTGCATCACGTGACAGTTCGCGCACGCAGCCGGATTGTTGGTCAGGTAGGAATATCCCTTGGCATAAACAAAGGTGTAAGCCGCAAGACCAATAGCCACTCCCAAAATGATGGCGGCAAGAAGACTGATAGCGATCGAACGCTGCACGAAGGATTACCGATTAAAACAAGAGAAGAATACGCCTCAGCATCGCAGCTGCAAAACCACAAAGGAAGGATTTCAGTCACAGCGGATGCAGTGGCAGCGAATTATCCGTGTACGTGGGGACTCTGCCCGGGATTGTGGCGCGGACCAGCCGGTTCTTTCACGACCTTCACATCAAAGTTGATAGGCAAAATCTTCGGCGGGAAGCATTGCGCGTTGTCGCAGGCCTGATACCGAAGCACGCCGCGCATCGCGTACTTTCCCGGCACCACTGACGCCAGAGGATGCACCACCAGCTTGATCGTGAAATCACCGCTATAAACGTTCAGCTTCGTGTCGGGCGAAAAAGGAAAGCTCACATCCACGCCATCGGGATATTCAACTTTTCCCAGCACAATGTCGGTCGGCGGATCCATCTTCAGCGCCGTGGGAATCAGGAACTCGTCTTTGGGAGTGTTGGAGTTGATGTGAAAACCGTGGGCTACACGGAAATTCAAAGTGATCGTCGACTGCTTCGCGCGTTGCGCGGTGACCGGCCCTACCGGGGCCATCGAAACTGAAGGGGCTCTCCCGGATTGTCCCCACCCGCTGGCCAGCAGAAAAAATAAACAGACGATCTTCGAAACCCGTTTCGGCAAAATCATCCGTGAGACTCCGGCAAGCCCTATCCAAATACTAGTCGCGCCAGCATTCACTTTCTATTGTCAATTCTGGGGCTGCGACGCCGGGAGAGCGCATCTTGCGGAACTCCCGTAGCTGCACAAACGCTAACGGCTCAAGCGAGAGAAGCCAAGGTTACTTGGGGCCAATGAGGGCACTGACGGTTGGCGGACTCCCAGCCTGCGTATTCAGCGCCTTCTTGATGGCATCCTCGATCTCGCTCCTTCCCTCGAGGCCCATGATCTTGTCCACGATCTTGCCGTCGCGGCCCACGAAGAAACTTTCCGGCAGGTACGACACTCCGCCATAAGCTTCGCCTACAGCTTCCTTCCCCAGCACCACGGGATAGTTCATGCCCATGTTCTTAGCGAACCGGGCGATCTCATCCTTGCCGGAATCATCCATGGCGACGCCGACAATCTGCAGGCCCTGCGCTCCGTACTGGTTCTGCATCTCGACCAGCCAGGGAGTCTCGATCTTGCATGGCCCGCACCAGGTTGCCCAGAAGTTCACCACAACGGCTTTCCCACGTAGTGACGACAGACTCACGCTCTTGCCGTCCAGGGTCTCGAGCGTGAAATCGGGAGCCGGTGTTCCGTAGCCGAGCACGCCGGGGAGATGTTCTGTCCCCGAGCGCCGCGCCATATGGAATCCGAAGTAAAGCATTCCCGCCGCCACCAGCGCGACCACGACCAGCGCGACAGGATTGCGGCGCCTGGGATGAGCCATCGGCTCGACGGGAGGAACCGCAGAAAGTTGTTCCGGACTGTAATTGGTCTGCAACGCCACCAGCGGCGCGCCACACAACTCACAGGTTGCGGCACCCGGCTCTGCTTCCGGCCTGGCGCCGACGTCCTCGAGCGATGCCCCACACTTCGGACACCATTGCGTACTCTCACCCGGCCTTTCGTTCGATTCGTCACCCATCGACATAGATCTAGTCCTCACAATGCAAAGCGATTCAAAAACGACAGCCAGCTCGAAATCAGCGTGAACCGGCCAATCACTAACAAGATTCCCAGAGCGATCAGCAACCCGCCCGACGCCACTTCCAGCGCGTGCATATGCGAACGGAAGCGGCTATAAAACTTCAGGAAGCGTTCCATCAGCAGCGACGTGATCAGGAACGGCACTGCCAGTCCCAGCGAATAAACTCCGAGCAGTAGAATCCCCTTTACCAGCGTGTCTTGCTCGCTGGCCAGAGCCAGTATGGCGGTCAGAATCGGCCCCAGGCACGGCGTCCAGCCGAACGCAAACGCGAATCCAATCACGAATGCACCGAGCGGCGTGCTGCTGCCTTTCACGCTATGCAACCTCGCATCGGTGTAGAGCGCCTTTATCTTGAAAATTCCGGTGAGGTGGAGCCCAAAAATGATGATGATCACCCCTGCGACGCGTGCCAGCGTGTGTTTGTACTCTCCAAGGACCTGGCCGAGCTCGGTTGCGGCTGCTCCCAGCGCGATGAAGACGATGCTGAACCCCAGGATGAATCCGACTGAATTCACCATCACCCGCCGCATGAGCTGGGCCTGAGGAGACTTCAGTTCCTCCACCCCCGCACCCGATACCAGCGAAACGTATCCCGGCACAAGTGGTAGTACGCACGGCGACAGAAACGAGATCAGGCCGGCGATAAAAGCTCCGGGAATGGTGGCATTGGTCATCGATTTATTGTACCTGCCGGGCAGCGTTCATCTGAATAGGACGCGCTCGAAGACGTTTAGTTGCAGAGAAGCAATCAGGGATTCGCAACCAGGGGTCAGGCCCGGGAACGTTGCTTTTTGCACGGCTCACGAGCAGTTAAGATTCGGCGTTTGTCTCGATACCGAATACCACTAATCCCTGACCCCTAGCCCCTGGACTCTTAACTACCGACGTTTCGGCTTCACCGGCTGTTCCGCTGGCGGCTCCTGCTTCGTCGCCGGGGTTTCTGGCGCCAGAGTAGGAATCTGATCCGGCGACTCCGCGATCTTCCGCAGGACCTCCGTCGGTATCGTCGCCAGCAACACGGCCCGGGTGTCCTCCTGCTTTACCTGCAGGCTGTCGAACAAGGCCTTCACGTCCGCATCTGTCCCCGGGGATCCGACCGACGCTTCGGCGCTATGAAACAACGCCAAAAACACATTTGCTTTGTCGGCAATGACACGCGCGTCTTCCTCACTGCCCGCCCACGCTTCCGCTCGCACATGTAGCGCCCCAGCGCGAAACGGCAGGTGCAGCGGGTTGAAGCTGGCAGAGATCACCACATCCGCGGGATGGGGCAGGAAGTTGGTTGCTCCCCCCAATTCGCGAGAAGCGGGATCGAGATGCGCCACCAGCCAGACCGGGCTGGCCAGTTGCACGCGCTTGTAATAGCGTCGCAGCAGAGCCGGCCCTCCGAAAGGGGATGCCAACCTCCTCGCTCGGTCGACTATGCCCCGAATCACCGCCGGGTCGTCATGGTTCGATGCGGCAACCGCATCTACTCCCAGAATCGCAATCCGGAACGCTCGCCCGTAAATCGGAATCGTGAAGATGTTAACCGAGTTGTAACTCTCGATGGACTTTGCCATCCGCTTGAAATACGCAACGCACTTGTCGCTATCGAAGCGGCCGATGAAGACCTCTGAAAACCGGGGCTCCGGCGCTTTCCCGCCCGTGCCGCCCCCGGGCCACGTTTCCGGATAATGGATGGCAAACGCTACCGAGTCGAGGTCACGCTCGTAGTCAAAACCGGTGTCCTGAATGAATTGCTCGTACTCCGGATCGTGGTTGACGGGGTTAAAGGGCTTACCATTCGTCCTCCGAACCCAACTGTAATCGACGTAGAGGAAAGCGTCCGCTCCAGGCAGGAGCCGGGCGGGCTCCGGTGGCGCATGCTTCCGCAGTTGAACGGCGAGCACTACCGCCCCCGCGATAGAAACAACCGCAAGAACGATAGGGAAAGTGCGTCGTATTCGCATGAAATGAGGTTAGGGCTGAAATGATAGCATTACAGGGCCAGGGTCCGTCCGGCGGTTGTTGCACCCCAACTTGGCCGTGTGGTAGCTTATATAATTGTCCCGGACATCTGGAAGGGATCCGTGGGGTAAGTTTGCGCGGAGGCGCGCCTGTCCCCAGTTGCTGGCGTAGCTCAGTCGGTAGAGCATCTGATTTGTAATCAGAGGGTCGGGGGTTCGATTCCCTTCGCCAGCTCCAGAGAACGAGCTCGACAGCGAGCATAGCAGATGGAAAGGTCCGGCAGGCGGCGGACTCAGCAGTTAGCGGCGCAACAGGTTTTTCCAAAACGCACTCCATTCGGAACTTTTCCGGCGAGTTGTAATCTTCGCGGTGTCTTGTGCGCGACCTTGGTTTCCCTGATTTGCGAAAGTTAGTTTTGCGAAGTTGAAGTGTGATTTGTGCTGCGTTGTGTCCGCAGGTTTGCATGAGTGCCTGCGAATTTCACGCGCGGTCCGCCGAGCGAAGCGTGATCGGCCGCATTCGCCCGAAGGGTTTTTGCACAGGTGGGTGAGTGGTTAAAGCCGACAGACTGTAAATCTGTTCCTCCTAGCGAGGTACGGAGGTTCGAATCCTCCCCTGTGCACCAGGTTGAGCCGTCTAGCGGGCGTGAGTCTAACCCTGAGCTGGCCGAAGGGGAAGAGGCGAATCCGCTGGCGAAGTCCTGAGCGTACTTTGCGAAGGATCTTGGATAGCAATGAATCGCCTTGCGGCAGCTTTGATCGCCTACGCAGTGTTGGGAGTCCTGTCGTGGGTCACGATCGGCGATACGCGGATTCGAGCGGTCCCGTTGGGGATTCTTGCCTTGTTCGCGTTGAAGTCGGTGTTGCGGCGTCATGAGGTCATGCATACCGACAAGGCCGAGGACGAAGAGAGCAAGGATTTGGCTGAGAGCTGAAAGCTGGCGGCTGAATAGTGAGCCGATGTAGCTCAGTTGGTAGAGCACTCCCTTGGTAAGGGAGAGGTCACCAGTTCAATCCTGGTCATCGGCTCCAGAAATTGTTTGGACGGTGCGACAGTAACACGCGTAGTCCGGATTTGATAGCGCAGAACGTTTTGAAAGGGCGCGGCTTCAGCCGCGCCGTTAGAGTTGGAAATTGAGCGGCTTTAGCCGCTGAGGTTTTGCTGACGGCTGAAAGCTGACAGCTGATTTACCGGGCGGGAGTAACTCAGTGGTAGAGTCACAGCCTTCCAAGCTGTTGGTCGCGGGTTCGATTCCCGTCTCCCGCTCCAGAGTCTAATGTTTGGGGATGACAGTGACGTTTGAACAGGCTGCCATCAAGGTTGAAAAGGCGCAGGAATTTGCCAGGCTGCAGGCCGCCATCGAGCAGGCCTTCCAGCCCGAGAAGGTGGAACGGTTCCTGAAGCAGATGGATCGCAAGGGAATCCGCATTCGTGATTTTGATGCGCTGCTGGCGCAGCGGGTGCTCGACGGTGACACGGCGCAGAACTCGCACCAGCTCTATCAGTCGTTGGTGCTTTCCGATCAAGCGCAGATGCGCGAGTTTTACCTGTCGAAGATCGAAAAGGTCGACGTCGCACTGCGGCACAAGTTTAAGAAGTTGTATCAGTACTACTGAGAATGTTTAAAGGCCACTAAGACGGTTTGAAAGGGCGCGCCTTCAGCCGCGCCGACAAGGCAATCATCAGACTGGGGCTTTAGCCCCTGAGGAACGGAAATGGCGAAAGAGAAATTTGAACGGAATAAGCCGCACTGCAATGTAGGGACGATTGGTCACATCGATCACGGCAAGACGACGTTGACGGCGGCGATCACCAAGGTTCTGCAGAAGCACAATCCGAAGA